>JAABUP010003355.1_pt1 | contig 28411 bp, 33 predicted proteins | sample 5559201 | NCBI WGS metagenome assembly JAABUP01 (sample SAMN10711887, study PRJNA513373) | rock metagenome | isolation source: Antarctica rocks | place: Antarctica | reverse complement strand
CCTTGACACGCTGGAAAGTGCCCCTTCCCGGGCCTCCCTGTCTGGAAATGCCCCTGCCAAGCTAGTGGTCAGCTGCCCTGCACCTCTCCCTACACCCCAAGCAACGACATATAAATCACATTACACAACTACAGGATAATGCAAGCTGATTCGTGAATGTACACATTGAGGCATGTCTTGACCTCCCTTCATGACAATGCAGTGCAGAGTGCTTTCAGGACTCCAGAGCCTGACAGCCTTGCATTGCAAGTCTGAGCAGTGAAAAGGAGAAAAATGCAGAGAAGTGGCCAAAGCAGGACACTGAGTTGCTCAAGCAGGTCTGATGGGTTTGTGAACCAAGAATAATACGTCACCAAGTGGCAAGGAAGATGAACAGCAGCAGCAGCAGCAGCAGCAAAAGCAGCAGCAAAAGCAAGAGCAAAAAATGGAGAAGAGGACTGACCAAAGTCTAGGAGTTGCACGACGCTGCTGCGGTCAGGCAGGCCTGAGAGGCCCACCTCCTCCCCAGCTGTGGTGCCCAGAATCCCACTTCCTTGCATGTCCTTTGGCAGATTGCTGAGTGACCTGCATGCAGGCAAAAGTTCTGGGTGTCATGCATGGGGTTGCCGCTGATCCAGCACCTGCTTGCTGCTGCATCAGCTACGTCTGTGCTGATGCAGCATTGTCTAGCCATCAAGAACGGCATTGACTAGCCCTCAAGAATAGCAGTGGCACGAGCTCACTTTGACATGCATGTACCTTGCTTGCCCCATGACATGGAACCCAGGGTGCCAGCTGGCTGCAGATGTGTCAAAGCCCAACTCACCATACTTTGCAGAGCAACTACACGGCAGCATATATGCAGTGCCATGATCTAAAGCCAAACTCACACTGCAACATATGTTGAGTGCATGAATGCGTAGCATGCAGACATGGAGTACTTCTGTATCCAGTCAGGAACCCAACGAAATCTTGTATCATTGCATACTGTATCAGAGTCTATCTGATGCAGCCAGTGTGCCAGGCTCGGCAGATCAGTCTCTGAGGCCCACTTCATCAAGGACACAGCCAGAATCTCTGAGTCACACCTCCCTTGGCCGGAGGTGCATGACTGCTTACCTGCTTCTGACATGCCCAGATCTGCGATGGTCCAGAGTGACAGGGGGGGCAGGGCGGCGAGAGTGGCGGTGCCGCCCCATCATGCTGTCCACCTCATCAAACAGCCCAAAGAAGCCTCTGTCCAACGCGTCTTCTGGCTCTTCTGGAATGTCCTCTACTGACAACGCACGTTTGACATGTTCTCCTTCGACTGTATCCCTGCAACAGTGTTCATACACATCCTACAGAGAAGCTTTTCTTTACTCCATGCCTACGGCTATATGGTATATTTAGGACCCTAAAACCGTTACGTTGGGTATTTGTTGGCTTTGTTTGGAGTAATTGTTGGCTGTGTTCAGGGCATCTGCTGGATCTGCTGACATGTGCCCCAATGTCAAGGCTGGCTTGGCGTATCCTTCGGTGCAATCTGCCAGAAGGTGAGCATCGCAGACGCTCTATTGCTGGCAAAAGTGTAGTGAGTGTGTTGTGGAAAAAGAAGAAATTTTGTGGTGCAGAACATACTGTGCTCAGGGCATCCTGTATTGCTGATGGAAGGTTTGCTGTGTTGTCAAATCTGACCATGTGAAACAGACCCTATCACATCACAAATTGCAGCATGACTCAGCACTTAAAAGTTGTGCTTCCAAATGCATGACAATGACCAGACTCAGGCTGTCACTCACTGCCTGCCTGCTTCCTTTTGAGATGCAGGCTGGGGAAAAATCCAGTCGGTGATTTTTGCACAACTCCACTTAAAAGTGAACGCTTGCTATACCTACGACTATGCCTGAGGCTGCTGATGCTGCTGATGCTGCGGCGCAGCTTGGAAAGGTACCCAGGCTCCCCAGAGGCGGCTGACTGCATCTTGTCAGAGTCACTGAGGGAACCAGAGGCCTGGCGAGACCTCTTCTTCTCAAGGCGCTTGCATTGCTGCAGTCTGGAGCAGTAGCCAATGTCCAGCTCGGAGTAGAGGGCCAGGGCTCCTGGGTACATGCACTTGCGGGGGTACCGCATGTCTCGGCCCGCTGGCCAAGTGCCCCCGCTGCACATCAGCGTGTCGTCTATGTCGCTCACCACCTGCATCATGCAGTTTTGTGTCACATGCTCACCACCTGCATCATGCAGTTTTGTCACACATGCTTACTACACAAGAGAGATTGACAGCTCTTTGGGACACAGAAACAACACTGGTTTTGGAGGAAAACCCCCTTTTGCAGTGGATGTGAATCTAAGCTAGACGACGTCTGTGGACTGATAAACAGCGTTTCTACATTGGGGACATATGTTAGGTGCAGTGCCAGCTCAGCTCAGGCTGATCATGTGGGCTCAAAGAGCTCACATGCTTTCACCCTTCATACGCACATTCACTCGTTTGTCAAAGGCACACTCCTGTCTGCCACCACGGACCATTTCTATGGTTTTAACGTGGTTCGTGCCGCTTGAGCTCTCCTGCAGAAATTGTCTGTTGGATCTGCTGATGATCCCAAAGACAAGACTTGCGAGGAAATGTGCAAAAAATCAAGGCAGTCTGAGTAATGCCCCAAGGAATGCATTACCTAATCATCAGGCAAGATCGCATGTGACATCTCCAACATTTGCAATGCACTTTGCCTGTGCTGGTCCATTTCAGGTTCATGCATATCCGCAGATGATCACATTCAGCAGCCTTGCAGGCTCAGGGGCAAGCCATAAGGCTCTGGGCTGCTGATGCATGCATGGCGTCTCATCTCGAGGCAGACTCTGGGAGGCAGTGTAGGAGCAACAGCATGCAGCTGCTGCAGTGCTTCCTGCCCTTAAGCGCAGGTGAGGTGCCAAGGCGCCTCACCTTGAGGCAAACTCTGGGAGGAGCTGTAGGAGCAACAGCATGCAGCTCCTGCAGGGCTTGCTGCTGATGAGTGCAAGGCATCTCACCTTGAGGCAGACTCCGGGAGGCGCTGTGGGAGCAACAGCATGCAACTCCTGCAGTGCTTGCTGGCCTTGAGTGCTGATGTGCTGCAGCACACTTCTCTGCGCCTCCCCCTGAAAGTCATTGTACACCATCTTGTACAGGGTCTGGTAGTCATCACCGTCATCCACGTAGCTCTTCAAGCGTGTGAGCTCCCGCCCATGAGTTGACAGCAGGATGTTGCTGGCCCAGCGCTGGCGCATGGGCCGCCACCGCATGCCCACCTTTTGTAGGGCGTCCAGCAGGGCTGCCCTGCAGCATGAAATTTTGGATGAGACATGAAGTGAAGTGAAACAGATATGCACGCTACTGCATGGACACCTTGTGCAGGGCATGTAGCAGAGCTGTTTAACAGCACAAAGTTCTGGATGAAACCGTATGAGCTGCCTTTATAGCACAAGGTGCTGCTGAAGGTATCGGGGTTTCATGCAGATCATGCTGCCTCATGTGCTGCCATCACATGCAATGTTGCATGGCAACTTTGTACAGCATTTAGGAGAGCAGCTACCGCACAAAACAGTGAACACATTATGGTTGTATGCATGAACACTGTTTGTGACATGAACACTGTTTGTGAGAGATTGGCCATCATATGCCACACAGGAATCGGACATGTGGCAGGATAGCTCTACAGCAGACAGACTGATTCTACCATCATTGCAAGTGGCACTGGGCCTGTGCCTTGATTTCAAGCTGAAGAAGTCTTGCTCAACTTCTGTATACACAGACACACCAATGAGCGTGATATGGTCAAGACTGTAAATTGCATGTAGGTCTGACCTGGCAAGGACATGCAGCTCTGGCAGGCGCTGATCTGAGCCAGTCAGCATGTCCATGGTTGGCCGACTCACCACCTCTGCCAAGGCAGAGCAGTTGATGTTTAACACAATAAAGTTCAGCTCCTCTGTCTCTGCTTCCGCCAGCACCTGAACGCGGCATGTGGTGGACTGTTTGCGGTTGGCAGTGGGACAGCACAAACTGGGGTGGTGTCACCTGCTTCTGCATGCACCTATGCTGACATGACTGATGGCGGCAAGCATATATGACATAGTGCACAAAGCAGACATGCACAATGACACATGTAGATGCAGAGTGTCTAGCGACATGACAGAGGCTGTAGCATAGCAGAGGCCGTGAGCTCATGCATTCAGGCTGAAAGGATGCTGTCTGTTGCAGTGTAGCATGCCAGCAAGCTACGCTGACTGCATGTGGGGCAGACAGGGGTTTGCTAGGAAATTGGGCTTGGAAACCGGGGACCCTTTGCTAGGAACATAAGGAACTGATGCAGAACGAAATGCGTTGGCAGCAATCTGACGCAGAGCAGGCTGAGTGTTTGCTGTACACTGATGTGAGCTGCAGAGCAGGCTTGCTTTGCACTGACCTGGTGCAAAGCAGTCCTGCGCTTGCTGAGGGAGCCTGCAGCTCTAGCCAGGACCTGGGACAGCCCTGCTGTGAAGCCCTTCCTGTGATTGATCTCAGCAACAAGGCTAGAGACGTAGTCTGCCTTGCCCTGTGCCTCTGGCGTGCCTGTGGTATCGAGACACAAGTTGCTTCATTGGGCGAGCGAGACGTGTGTGTGCAAAAGGCATTAGGGCTGAACTGAACTGAAGCACCACACAGGTGATTATGGCAAATGCTGAAGCTAAGTCATGTACATGCTGGGGTGGCAACATCAACTGGGTGTCTGACATGCATGAACATTTTTGCAGTGAAGCAAGGCAAACTGCTGTTCCTCCTGTAGTGGTACTAAATAAGCACATGACAGTGCATGACATGATGCATTCAGACCATGTGTATGGTCACAGGGAGTCTCTGCCAGGGTCACCTGGCACATCTGTGGCGGCCTTCACTGGGAAGGGAGTTAGGTAATATCTGTTTTGGATTTCATCCTCAGCATAGCTGGCAATGACCACCTGAAGACCATGCCATGGTCTGACTGATTGCACATGCATATCCGCAAAGGGCATGCTGTCAGCAAACCAGAGGCGATCAGGCCAGGGTGAACAAGCTGCATGTGCTGTCAGACTGGCCATGTATTACATGAAATACTTACAGACAGCAGCAGCAGTCCAAAGAATCTTGAGCTTTCCAGGTCCAGATGCTTCAGAATCATCACAGACCAAACGCAGAATATTGCGCTCAGTAAATACCAGAACAGGCGCCTCACTGTGCGACTGCATATCAAGACAGTACTCTTTGTGACTAGAGCCTTTGTGGTGACTACCAGTGCTATGCGGCACATGTCAAGGATATGATAGCCTGTTGCAAAGAAGGCAGTTCATTGGCAAATGCTGCTTTCGAAGAGTGCTCAATGCTGAAAGGGAGTGAAGACTTTTATGGAGGGTGAGTTGCTCATGGATGCAGAGGTATTTACCTGAAGTGTAACGGTGTTTGGTCAGTGACTAGAAACACCAATGTAAAGATGCCAACAAGTACCGTTACATACGTTGAAGCTATTATTGCATACATGTCAGCAAGTTTCTAGGGCTATGATCAGCAGCTTGAGGGCAGCTTATTTCTGGTGTGCAGCTGCTGCCGAAGAAAGCTGATCTCGGTTTGTGTGCACGTCACAGGGCAAGGAGACGACCAGCCGCAGATTGACCATTGCTTTCTACGACACCGCGGAGAGACAGCTGCAGTGCATGGCAACGTCTGCTGAACGCTTATGAGCATTGACCATGCTAGTCGGTGATCCAGCTTAGCAATTGCCAATTGTGAACTCTGACCCGCCGCAGCTGGCAGCATGGCGGTCTGCTTAGCACGATCCATGTGGGACACATGATGTGGCAAGTTCTGAGGCCTGTTCTTTGCTTCAACCTTTGCACCTTCGGAGCGGCGACAGAGACTGCGCCAGCAGTCCGAATAGTGTAGCAGGTTGCGACAGGAAGAGATTGGTGTCGATCGCTTCGTACTGGCTGTGTACGTCCCCTAATGTCCCCAAAAGGCCTGTGTCAAACTTGGGGTACATCGTCGTCTGTCTCTGCTCTTGGAGTTTTCCTTGGCACCAGCAAGCCTCCAATCAGGATATTGTTATCGTTGCATAGCACTTGTCGAGATGTGCGACGAAGTATATCAGAAACTGCAAGCTTGCAGAGCCCATTGATAGGAAGTCTGATCACAAGCTCCTATAAAACGCCCAGGTCTGCAGCTTCTTTCCCATCTGTGAACAATGCGGAGACCAAGCTCTTGCACGCGATCAGCTCAGGCCAGCTGGACACAGCAATGGAAGAGCTGAAGCGCTTGAAGAGCAGTGGGTGTGCGGTAGAACCATACAGTATTGAGAAACTTGTGGAAGGTGTGTCCGGCACTTGTATATTTGCAGTTCTTAGCATTGTCAATCAGGTTGAGGCTTGTTGTTCACTCATGGTGTTTCTGCTGCAGCTTTGCTGAGTAAGCAGAGGTTCCGGGCAGCATTGACTGTATTCAAGTCTTCTCAGCACAAAACCCCAACACAGCTGCATTACTTCACCTATCAATCATTGGTCACAGCTGCCATCAAGGTAAGCTTGTGTGCTGCTCTGAAATGCCTAAATTTTGAGCCTTGGCTGAGTAACATTCTCACAATAACTTGACAGGCTGGTGAACCCTACACGGCACTTGAGATCTTTCGGCAAATCCAGGCAGCTGGCCTGATTCCAAACTTCATCACCTATTGTGGTCTGATTTCAGCATTTGGCAAAGTGCGAAGGCGAGGCCAGCCCTCGGCAGATCTTGCCTATCAGCTCTGGCAGGAGCTGTGCGATTTGCAACTGCCCCTTGATGCAGCTGCCTTCCGCACAGGTATACTCCCGAGCAATCAATTCATATAACATCTACACTGAGATGTACTGGTGATGCTGCATCTGTTGTTGTTGGATGAACAGAGCGTTAGTTGCAGTGCTGACATGTACGTTATCACGTAAGGCAGATACCATGTTGTCATGGCAGAATCTGTTGGCCATGCAGCCCATATGTTTGCTCCAAGTTGTTATCTCTCTATAATTGCCATGAATCCTTCAGATGCTCATGCTCGCAGTCTGCATGCTGCCAAACTCTCATCAAATCTGCTGCTGCAAACCTTTCTTGCCCAGCCTTGAGCTCAACAAGCAAGTGATGCATGGCTTGTTGCTTGCCAAACAGGAATGAATGCTTGCATTTCTGTGGGAAAGCTCACAGAGGCACGGCAGCTGCTCCAAGACATGAAGCAGCAGAACATTGCTCTGGACATCAGGGTCTTCAACATCCTGTTGAAGGGTTATAGCCGCAGAGGAGGCGTATCAGCAGTCCCCGGCATCCTCCAGGAAATGGCAGATGCACGCCTGAAGCCGTCTGCTGTGACATATAACACCCTCATAGATACGTATGTCACGGCTGGCCAGCTTGCACAGGCCAGACAGACATGTGCAGATGCCCAAGCTGCAGGTGTTGCACCCTCCCAGTCTTTGTGTGCTTTCAAACACACAGTTCCTGCACAGTGACGTTGCAGTTGTCTGCAGCTGGCTGCATATGTAAGGCGTCAAACATGTTGATGCTGATGCATCTGCCTTCAAGGTGGCATGCCATAACTTTGCTGTATATGCTTTCTTGATAGTATTTCACAAGGATTGATGGCATGCCTGCAACTCTCGGTGAAACATACTTCAGTAGCAAAGCTTAGCAGTGTTACATGCATTTACAGGGGTGGCTCTGGATGTTTGGAGTTACAGCGGTCTCATAAAAGGGTTTGTTCAGAACAATGAACTGCAAGCTGGCCTGGAAATTTTGCAAGAAATGAAGGAGGCCAATAACATCACCCCAAACGAGGTATGTCTGTGAGTGTGTTATCGTAAAATGTGTGCCATGTCTGGCATTGTATTGCCCACACTCTCTTGTGCAAGTGATCTGACTCAGCAGTAAGACACAGAAGGTTCAGGCTCAGCTAGGACAAGGCACAGTTGTGGGAACACTGTGGTGAACTGCAACACACAATCCTGCGTCACATTCTCTCTCTGTTCAGTCCATCATATCAATTTGTGTCACAGCATTTGTGCTGTGTACTGACTCCTTGTCATGCATGCTTCAGGTGACATACTCGACGCTGATTGATGGGTGTGTGAGGGCGGGGGTCATTGACACTGGCAAGGACCTGCTGAGTGAGATGGTTGCAGGAGGCGTTAAGCCCAATGCTGTCACATATAACACGCTGATAAGAGCCTATGCCATGGATGACAAGGTAGACATGCAGGTGTGCTCTTGCATCGCAACTGATTTAGTTCGAGTCTGGAGCTTCACAACTGGAAGGGCTGCAGATTGTGGTTACGCTCCTTACCTGTAAGCAGCATTACACCAGTGCCGTACTGCGGTATTGTTTCAAACATGAGTGTTGTGGTGGCTGTGCAGCTGAATGAAGCTGGGCACGGCCTGATTTGACTGTACAGCTAAATCAAGTTGGGCAAGGCCTGATCTCATGACCACTGCTGAGTTGACTGCAGCTAGCATTGCAGCTAGCATGTGCTTTGCAAGCATGCTGCCACTGCGTGACATATGCAGCAGGCTTTGACGTGCTGCATGGGTGTCTTGAAACCCTTACTGCAATGAGGACCCAACTGGGCAGGAGCAATTGAGTATCGGAGCCAGTGGTGTCACGACATCTTGGTGATGTGCAGGAGGCTTTTGGCATGTTGAATGAAATGGGCAAGGCAGGTGTGATGCCCACAGTAGACACCTTCAACACCCTCATGGACGCCTGCATCCGCCGTGTCGACCCTTCAGCTGTGCTCAGGCTGTTTCGTCAGATGGTGCAATCAGGTTCGCTTGTGTATGGGACTGTTTATTGGACCCATCTTCATGCATCTGCTTTTGCACAAGTGGATGGAATGCATTTATGAATGCATTAGACTATGCAGATGAGCTTTGGGGGTAAGCATTGCTAGAGTACGCATTTCTTTTTGGGACAGTTTCCTTGTAGCCTTTCTGTGGTCATCATACACAGCTGCCTTACCATGCCTTACCATGCCTTATCGTGCCTTACTCTGTTCATGGACTGTGGCAGCATGTGCTGCGTGCAAGCTTGCTGTCATGCACAATGCTCATGTCTTGTAGTCATCAACACACTGGCATAGACAGCCTGTGACAATTACACCTTGTCTTGCACAATCCAGATGCGTCCGTCCGGATGTGTGACAGGTGCAGTCTCTGCAGTGAGCCTATGGCACTGACTCTGGCCATGTTTCATGCAGGGTATAGTCCAGATGCAGTATCTTACACAACCCTCATTACAGCGCTCAGCTGGCTAGGCCGCAGCGCAGACGCTCTTGAAGCCTTCAAAGAGCTGGACGCAAGCCCCAATGCCCAAGTGGATCTCTATGCCTACAATGCAGTCATCAGTGCACTGTCTGTGGCCGGTCGCATGACTGACGCAAAGAGCTACTTGCAGCGGGCGGCTCAGCTGGCACAGGACCAGGCTGCTCCTGCTCCTGTTGAAGCCTTTGGTGCCATCATCAAGGTATGGTACATTGAGGCAAAAATTGCATTGGAGTTCTAAGTTTCATGAAATGTAGAGCATGCACGCAAGCTGTTTTGCCATCTGCAAAACTCACAGATGGCTGCTTTACTGGCATCTTGCTCATGAAGATCCAGCCTTGCTTGCCTGCTGCTGCTCTACCTAGCAGTTTGTGGACACAGATGTGTCGTTGGATGTGACCACATGCAGAAATAGTTGTGTCTATATGGCATCAGGGCACACTTGACTGCAGTAAGACTGATCATGTCCAACCCAAAGTGCTTTGCTCCTGGGGGCCTCTCTTAGTGGTGTGCCTCAAGTGGATCATGAGCGCTGTCTGTGCAATGAGGTCCTGAATGCAATGTTAACCTATACAGTCTGGTTTCCCCCCAAGGAGTCCTGTCTGGGACCATCAGGTGTTTGTCAAGAGCACAGTCCCGACAATGTGTTGAGATGCTGTCTGCTGCATTGCTGTGCAGGGCTATGCACGCCTGAACCAGGCTGAAGCAGCGCTTGATGTGATGCGAGAGTTCTGGCAGCAAGGCGGGGAGCCTGACGACAGCATGTTTGAGGTGCTAGTCACGCTGTGTGTGCGCACTGGGGAGTTCCGCAAAGCCCTGCAGGTCGTCCATGCCATGGACAAGCTTGGCAGACCTGCTGACAAGATGCGCATCAAAAAGGTCTTGGAAGAGTTCTACAGGTACTGAGACCAAGCTCAGCGTCATTGTTGTCATGCATGTACATGCATGTGCTGCGATTGTGTAGCATCTTTCGATTGCTAATGTGAGGAGGTGAACATTTGGTTGCATTCCTCAAAGGTCAAGTTGAACTCATGCATGGATTTCCTGGCAAAAAAGGTCTTGACACCTACGTCTTACGGCACTGTTAGGTGTAGCTACTTCATGCATCCCCATGACAAGCAAATCTGCAGCATCATATCATTGCACTGTGCTGTCTGACTTGTCCAGGAGTTTGACTGATGTGTGCATGCATGTGTGTGTGTGTGTGTGTCCCGTCGTGTGTGTGTCCCGTCGTGTGTGTGTCCCGTCCTGTGTGTGTCCCGTCCTGTGCATGCAATCTACCTTTCCCTGCCATATCACCTGCTTGGGTTGTCCAGGCGGCAAGAGCAGCTGAAGAGGCCAAAACCCACTTTTGACAAGCCGATGAATGAGGGTCTGGAGCGTTTCAAATTTTGGCTGGGCTTGCCAAATCACTACTATCAGGATGATTGGCAGTCACGCGGCGAGTGAATCATGTATTGTACTGTAGGCATGTCACCTTAACGGTATTAGTTGAGCACACTTGTTTGATGAGAAGACTATGTCAATTATTGCAGTGATTGTGATCTAACATGCATGTGCAGTGATGCTCTTGTTTTCAAGGAAAGCATGTGGCAAATTTCGCTGGCATAAAGTTCCCATGTTTAAGAGCCCTTTTACACCACACAATCATTGCTTGAAGGATGTTCAGCACTGCAGCCTGAACACACATGAAGTAGAGAAATTTTTAAGAGCAAAACTGTTGAAGCGTGATGTCTCACACAACGGCAGCAATTGAAGCAGATATGATGGTTCATGCATCATCGCTGTGCTTGTTTGGTTCATATCATGTTAGCAGTCACCTGGCGTTCAACGTATACAACCTTATACCTTGTGGCTTTGTATTTAGAGTTGCCAGACTGCACCGCACTGCATTGCCACACTGAGGGACAGCCTGGTGCTTTGCGTTAAAACAAGCAAGAAGATCTGGAGTGGCCCTCACTGCCACCCATACCGCACAGTAATTGCACGTGTGTGGTCACGTTACACAGATCATACACAGCATTCCACGTGAAAATCAAACCTCTGGCGTTTTCAGTCTTCTTACTCAACACACATATTTGTCTGTTGTACATAATGTCTGACACTTCCAATCTGCCTGCTTGACTGATTGAGTCTTGCAATCTCCAGAAGAAGCTGCTTTTCCAGACACATCCTGCACAAGACTAGGTCAAGGTCTGACAAACACTAACTTGTGACACAATACTGTTGTCAAGCAACCTGCTGCTACACTAGACTGAAAGGTCTCTGCTATCACTGTTGCCTTGCTTGGTGGGTAGCATTAGTCTCTTGTCCTGTCTTCGTCTCCATCTGGGTCGTATACATCTAACCCACAGCTTCCACGTAACATACGCCACAAGTGCTACTGGCGTCAATATCTGCCACCATTTCTCTAGATCTAACACTGGGTTGTACACTAGAATCTCCCATACTCTGACCAGGATGATCCACCAATGTGCTTCATACATTGATCCCCCGTTCAGGTACAATTTTGGGTATACCTGCAATGTGCACAAGGTGGGCAACTCAACAATACACAGGCAATACAGCTGGAGTCGCTTGCTAGAACAAGTCCGGAGCACTCACCCCATGACATAAGCAGTCACAGCTGGTGTGAATAACTGAAATGTGGACTAGCATTCATGGCAGGGTAGTCCATGTATTCTGCTGTAGTTGTTATTGTTGCGGAATGAGCATAAATCAGCAGTTCAACAGTCAACCAATCTCAGTACAACAGCTGCCGTGTGTCCGTGCAAAAACAGCTCAACATGTTCTGGTGAATTTCGCCGCAGTGTCAATCTCTTATCAACTGGGACAACTGTGGCAATGACTGAACAGCAGTGACAGGCTTACCTGCAAGAAGAGGAACACAATCCAGCCAAGAGACTCCAGAATACTGAACTTGATGACAAACCTAAACAAGAGGATGTCCACCAGCAGCAGCAGCACCAGCCCATTGTACAGCTTGTCATTGTAGTCATGCTTGAAACGGGTGTGCTCCCTTTTCCAGGCTTTCTGCAGCCTCTCACTCTACAGAAACAGGAAGCAACAAGGGCGAATCAGCAGGCCGTGGTACCCTGACACCACTTGCTTGAGCGTGTTCAATCTTCTGTTGGGCCACAGCCATGGGGTGTGATACAGAGACAGAAGTGTGAAAAGGTCAGGCAATGTGGAACAGGCAAGCCAGCAGGCCTGACAAACTTGGCCAAGAGGCTGTCAAAGAGCCTGTCAAAGAGCCTGGCAAAGAAGAACAACAGCGTAGTCAATGCGAGCTTAAGGAATGTGAGCAGCCAAAACACGCTGTCAGTCTCAGAGTGAGTACAAAGCGTGGCCAGCATGTACAAATGCACGACACAGCCAGCAGCATCAAAAAGCAAAGCAATATCTGCGTCTCTAAGACAATACACTTGACAACTCTGAGCCAAAAGCAATCCTGTTTGGCACAAAGTGTGCCATCTGACCTGTGCGTGCAGGTACAGCATATGAGGAAGACACCATTGCTGGCAATGCTGCTGCAATGCAGGCAAAGGGTGCTTTGTAGTGTCCTCTTGCAGACTAAACACGATGGACAGGCAATACAACTGATAGGCAATGATCAGGCTTGATGGCGTACCTGTCCAGTGTGTGCTGGTCCTATGCAGACCAGGTCAAAGGCAGCCTGACAGTGTGAGAACCGGTCCTCAAAACGGCCAGTGGAAGGAAGCCTGACGAGCTGCTCCTTCTCCAGGGAGTCCTCGCACTCTGTCTCTGCCTTCTCACAGCGCTTGTTTGACTCCAAGGTGTTGGCGGTTTGCTGGCCTCTGCATGATACATGAGTGTGTCATTGTCAGTCATGAGCTCATCAGCGCGCAGCAGCTGTGGTGCTGCTGCAGGATGTGGCGTGAGTGGTCCCTGCCAAGGCAATCTGACCGTTTCTGCGTTTCCAAGCACCTGTTGCACACTGCAGCCTTTGCAGTCTGTTGACCTCTGCATGACGGAAGAAAAGACCAGAATGTCACACACAGCGATAAGTTACCAACAACCTTTTTGTCTTGCTGTTCTGGTTCAGGGAGCCTGGTCATTGCCCAACCTACATTCTCACCAAGAGCTACACCCTGCCATAGACACAGAAATGGTCCCAGGTTACAGCGTCAACAATGAAACTACAACCTGTACATTCTCACCAAGACCTGCAACACACTACCATAGACACAGGAGATGGTCCCGGATCAGAGCTGCAACAACTGAATTACACAATGTGAATGCTGCCTTGGATCACATGCATCTCACAAAGACCAGATCATATCAGATCATATCAGATCAGATCAGATCAGATCAGATCAGATCAGGTAAGGTCAGGTGTTGTCAGATCAGGAAAGGTCAGGTCAGGTGAGGTTAGGTGATGGAGCCAGAGCACTCACAAGAACTCCTTGTCCAGCGACGCTTGCAGCATGTCTTGAAGGGACCCTAACCCAGTAGTCAAGTCATTACCAAACTTCTCGGCCTGGAACTGCTTCCTGGCAGCTGCCGAGGCAGTCTCATGGTGTGCTGCCAGGGCTGCATCGCTGACTGGTAGGGCCAGGGACTCAAGCTGCGCAATGTAGCTATCGCGCACCCTGAAGAGCAATGCATGGGCTTCTCAACTATAGTCACATGCTTAGGAAGGCTTGCAAGTGGAAAAGTCTAGGCTCCCATGATGCCTGGTGCCAATAAGTCACTGCCAGGGCAAGATCTGCGTGCCATGGACGTTGTCTTTGTGCTGTTGAACCTGCTGTCTAACACAATCTATGGATAAGAGGCACAACACTGCACATGCTGTGGCACTGAGCTGTTCTGTTGAGCTCAAGTAGTGCAGGCAAAATGGTGAGCAGGTCAAGGGGGGTGGAACAACAGGGATCAAACAAGGTGGGTGTGGGGTGGGGCCAAGGAGGGGTTCAGGCAGGAGGTGTGCTTGCAAGTGTTGGGCTTGTTGGGGCGAGAGGTTTTCACTTGTTTGCTTCCCTGCCGAAGCATCTATCAAGTAAATATAGATACTTGGTGTACAACTGATGCATGCAGCTGATGCCTACAGCTGATGTATACATGACCAAGCGTAATGCTTATCACCACTGCAAAACTGACTGCAGCAACTTATGTACATATCACCTTTACCTGTAAACCAGTTCTTTGTTGAAGTGCTCTAGAATGGACCCAGCTGTAGGAATGTCCCTTGCGTTCAGGGCTGTAACCATCTGGCTGACCAGTTCTGCCAAGGCAGGACCAGTCATGACCTTGCCATTCACTCTCTTGGGTTTTGCCAGCTGCTGTACCAACTCCTGCAGGCTGGATCGCTGCTGAATGTACTGCCTGTCCAGCTGGTCGTCGCCCAGCTCACACAGCTTGGTTCTTTCCATGTGGGGTTGGTGCAGACCAAAAGCTGTGCTGTTACGCGCTACCAGACGTAAAGACTGCCGGATCTTATTGACCTGAATAGCATCATTTGATGTTGCATCATTTGATGTTGCATCATTTGATGTTGCATCATTTGCTGCTGCATCATTTGAAGTTGCATCACTTGCTGTTACATCATTTGCTGTTGCAACATTTGCTGTTGCAACATTTGCTGTTGCTGCAGTCACTCATGGTCTAAGTATGCACACTGTGACAGCATGCAATGAGTGACGAGTGTATGACTGGGAGGTGCAATGTTCCTGGTGCATGCAATCTTGTGCCTTTCCAGCAAGAATTGATGCTGTGTTGCTGCCAACCACCAGAACCAGTACTTGCCTGATCATCTGCTTCAAGCTAGATGTTGAGCATGCAGTGCTGTATGACAGCAAGACACCTGAGCTCATACCAGCTGCGTCAATGCAGCTCAAAGCAACATGTGCTGCAAGCCATCAGACACAGAACTTGCATGACAAGTTGACCTGCAGCGAGCAATTTACTGATGCCATGTCCATGTGGCTCAGCCGCCAGGGCCAATCTAGACGCTCAGTGAGTTGTCGTTTTGTTGCTGCCTTCAAAGTCTAGTGTGTTGACCTGAGCAATATCTTGGTCCTCATAGGGGTTTGCAACAGGCATTAGGGCTTCACTGACCATGTCCTGCACAGTTTTACCCTCCAGGAAGTCCCTCTGAATAAGCCACAGCATATTGCCAGGTTCCACGGGGCTGCTACCCCCGCCCCCCTGCACCCATCACAAAGGTCATGATGCACACCTTCTTGAGTGTAGATGCCTGCGAGGGTGGAGCTGGCATGCATACATCACTTATGGGTGCGCCGTTGCACTGTGGGCTGTTAAAATGACCTGCAGCATGTCATGATGTTGTTGGGTAATCCCCAGGCGATAGCTGTCGTTTATAATGTGGTTTACCATGACATTGAGCAACATGCAGTTTGCAGCTACAAGGCTACTGCAGATTCAACCAAGCAGTAGACATTGGTAGACTGACCTGTACATCTGCATAGAAACCCTCAGCCAACTCAACAGCAAAGCTGAGCTTCTGAATGTCAGATTCCCTGACGGTCTCTGGCAGGTTGTACACAAGTACAGCACTGATCAGGGTGCTGAGGGCAAAGATACGATCATCATATGCATCAGCTTTGCCAGTGCTTTCAAAGCCCTCAGTGTCCAAATATACAATTGAAGCCTCTTGGCCACCAAACTCAGGCAGGGTTTTGTCAGCAAAGGGGAGCTTTTGCGGTTCTCCCCAAACCCAGACGCCCTTTGTCTGTGTGCTACGTGTGTGACCAACTCCAAAACCCTCAGCTGCAAGCGATGCACAAGTGTTGCTTGTAGAAGAATGCACCCTCCACTGATTGAAACCTGGCCTCTCAAACAGCTGTGTATCGAGTGGTTCCCAGCAAGATGTATAACACATGCGTGACATGTGCGCAATGAAGTGCAGCATGGAAGGGAAACTTATATGACAGCAAAAACAAACAAGACCCTTGCAGCATAAGCACAAGCATTGACCATCATAGACAGCATAGATTGCCTGCATATCATGCATCCAAGCAAGATTAGTTCATTATGATGCAACTTCTGAATAGAACATGCTGTGGCTGCTCGCAGACATTGAAGTGCTGAGTGTGTAGCTGACTTCACAAAGTTTGCAGTGATGCCGCCTTCGCTGTCAGGCCATGCATGCCAGCATGCACATGCATTTGTGTAGGGCAATTTGCATTTAGGGCCGATGAACGTTCAGCATGCGCACACAGCTTGCAGTACGGTGCTCACTGCAGCCGACACCGAGCAATTGGTTGAGCAGGAAGCTTTTGCCGCTCCTGTATGGGCCAATGACAACGACGGGCACTACAGGGCCAGGGATGCTTCTGAGTGCTTCTAGCCCCTCTTGGCTTACTGAGAGCTTGGTGTGGCTTTCGACAGGCTCGACTAGTGCAAATCTACACGCACAAAAACTGCGGTCTCATGTGCATGAGTTGGCAGACACGACCTGACGGATGACGGAGCTTAGGCGGGACGCAGTGCAGTTGAGTCCTGGGCATGCAAATCAGCTCAAGATAGCAACTGGGCTTATAAGGTGCAGGGACTCACGGCCTGCGCGTCTTAGTCACGGGCTGATGCTCAGCTTGCTGTGGGTCTAGTGATCTGATGCCAAGTGCACTGAAGCAGCAAAAACACAGCAATACAAGGGACGTCACCGAAGCCGATACAAATGGTTTGCTCATTGCTTTCGCATCGCAACCAATGTCCACTCGAAGCACAAATGCTGAAGTCGTGAAGGCTCTGCACGTGAGCCGCTGTACAGTAAGTTCAGACGCATCGCTGCTTTGGTGAACGCACAGCTGCACCGATTAGATCCAGAGTTCGATCAGATGACACCTATTAGTCACAGAGGGAAACTTCATTATGTTGCGCAATGACGTCAAATGATGCACCGCGTTTTCACCAGATTTACTGAAAGGCCGTTGAGCTACCAATAATTGGTTGCTCGGTTCCTGACAGTGCATGCATGTGCAAGCTCTTCGAGGCAGCAACCTGCTCGATTGTCCTTTCATACTATGTGATATGTGTCTGTATTCCCATATAAGTTCCAATCTATACAGCTGCGTAACATTTGTGAAAACTGCATACCGCGGTGATGTGTACGGACTTCACGTGACATGCCATTGACAGCAGAGAGCAAGTTCCGACTGTATGTTCAAAACTACTTTTCAAAACATGAGGTACATGTGTCTACAACGATGGCTGTCTTGCGACACAAACACTATGCTCACGCAGCAGCTTCACGGTGCAAAGACAAGTGGTGCACCAATTTCAAGGTATTTTTGGATACACATCTAAGCCAATTGGAAATCAGCAGAAACATCACAACAGAATACCACACATGTCAAGTCTGATGAGAAAACCTAGGATCCTTTGCAAGTTTCTTTCCTCTGGCGCAGAACAGTTTCAATGTCAGGGCGGCCTGTGATGGGGAGTCTGTACTTAGCCCACAATGCGTATACCCTGCAGGACTCACATGAAACTGCTTTGTAGAGTGTCTTGGACATGGCCATACGATGAACAATCGGCATGTGGAAGTGCTGGCATGAAATGAAATAACATACCTGTTTGCCAGCTTGTTGATGAAGCCGATTTGTGTAATAGCGTACACCCAGCCAAGGCCAACTACCTCATATAGCTTTCTGAAAACATCTACGTTTGTGATGACTTTATCTCCTGGCAGAATGCCGTGAATGCTTCCCATAGCCTGCAGCTTGCATCGTGGATCAGCAAGACAGACATACAATGTCACTTGATATTCAGGCACTGTCTGACAGGCAATACCTTCTCGTAACTTATGCCTGCATTGTCTCCAGGGGAGTAGCCCTGAGAGGAAATATCCACAAATCCAATCTTGTTCTGGCCCTTGTCTCGCTTGCGCAACATGTTGACTTCTCGCATGCACAGCGGACAGTCACCATCATACAGCATTTTGATTTCCCAGCTGTCCTTGAAACCTGGGCCTGCATTCAGCATTAAGTCTGCTGCAACAGACAAGCACAGCGCATGTGTCAAAGCATAGCACCTTGAACACAATACGTCTTCTGTGTGTGCTTGAGCATATGGCTTGCCTGCTGAGGTGGCATGACAGCAAGTGTCCAGAGCGCGCTGAGCTTGGGGTCTTTGGTGACATCTGTGTGCCTTGTGTGCATGGCAGGTTGGCTCACTGGTAGACATAGGCACCGGCCCTGTTGCAAGCAGTGAAGACAGCCTTGAGACCTGATGAGATGCAAACCCACGGCTGCCCTGAAAATCATAACAGCACCACAGTGATCAGTGCTGTAAAAACTGAAGTCATTAAGGATGAGGGGACAATAGCTGACTGCAAGGCATGAGATGCTAACCAGCTGATATGCACGAGGTGCAGTTGAAGGCAGCCACGTCCTGACTGAAGCCTGACAACGAGGAAAAGATCCAAGGGTCTGGTGAAGAAGCATATTTGTCTCGGATGTGAACAATGTGCACTTTCAGTGCAGATCAGAAGGCAGTATGTCAGTATTCAACTTGAGTTAAAAATCAAGCACACTATTCAGTAGCTCAGAAACAGAAGTCTTCCTCTGGTACTCTGAAGCACGTCGAAAGCAAATTTTGCAGGAAATTCTAACGCAGCACGCGCGACGAGTGGCTCGGCAAGCAGACAATTTGCAAAATCACAGGTTTACCACTGCTCGTGAGAGGAAGAGGATCAAGGTTGTCAGCGAAACCTTTCGAAAATAACATAAGGCTGTATGCGGTGCAAGTCGCGTTGGATTCGGAGCAATTCTGTTAGAAAGACCAGAATCCCAGTGGCATTTGATTCGTTTGAGCTTATTCAAAAACAAAATAATAACAAAGGTGACCAAACTCCAGTCAACATTGAACTGTTAGGCGCGAGGTCAGCCCCGCTCAGACACTGCTCGCGGGCGCTACATATATGGCGTCTCTTCCCATCTGTCTACCGTCTCCACACATTGTTGCATTGTAGCTGCTGCTTGACCTTTGGCTTGCACCCATGGCTCACGCTGTAGCCGGCAAGGTGTTCTCAGACAAAAGCAACAGGCTTCAAGAGCTTGACTTGGCCATGACTGGAACGCAATCTTCATCTTTGTCCTGCGACACCATACCGCTCGGGAATGCTGCGTACCCACGCTACCCATTTGACAGGTCCTCCAGCGTTTGCAGCACAGCAGGCACTTTGACTCGACCCATGGCACATGCGCAAGGTGTATCGCACGGCGTTCCCCAACAAACTATGCGAGCAAGTTCGCAAGGTTCAAAGGTAAGGTCTACGCGGTACCGCTCGTTGTCATAGAGTCACTCGAACAGTTTTGCCGGTGCACGAGATGGAGACAGGCATATCTCAGCTAGGTAACTCACTGTTCAAGTTTTGGTGTGGTGCAGCGCAGCTTTGACGTCAGTGGTGAGGAGGAGGACACACCCACAAAGCGTGCCAAGGTGAGCTGCATGTTTGAACAACTGCGCTTGGGCGCGCTCGCCTTTCTGTCTTCGTCACAACGTCAGCATCGGTGCCTGCAGGAGCTGAGCGATAGCCAACAGGACGAATATGCCTGGGGTCAATCACCTGTACTTGCACGTCTCAGAACACGCTTCTCCAGCGAGTGCGAGCAGGCTGAGTGCCAGCAACTAGACTCACAGAGCCTGTCTGACGATCTCCTAGCTTCTGGTCACTCCTCCACATCCTATGCAGACCTTTGCTGTGGTGAGTCAGATGTTTCTCAGGAGAGGCATTCTTTTCACATATCATCTACGGATCACAGCAGGCGTATATGTGAACGCTCAGATGCCGTCCAGCTGCACCGCACCAAATCAGAGCCTGCGCCACGCTCCTCTTGCACCACTGTTAGTGAAGACGAAACCATCCTCAAGGAGATGATCAGGTTTGAAGCTGTTCTTTGCTTCATCCAACATGCTTGTTGCTGTGCTGCCAACACTCGAGGGTTTGATTCAGAAACTTGAACATTCAAAAGCTGTCTGTGCCATTCAGCTTTGCTCTTGGACAGCATTGCTGCTCAGCCTATGCCGTCAGACTTATCTAAAGCTTCCTTATGGCCATGCATGCTTGTACGTTCTGCAACCTGCACTCCCAGTCAATATGTACATCATAGCAAACACACTTCGATGCAGACACTGACAACCTGTTGGTCATGATCTGTGTTTCCTTGACTGCAGGAATCTGTATGAGACAGAGCTGAGTCTCCTTGCAGACCCTGACTACATGCAGAACCATGGCGCTGACTACCAGCCCAAAAACTACATCGACCAGTCCATGCGTATGATTGTCATCAGCTGGCTGGTGGAGGTGGCCTGTGAGTATGAACTGCATCAGGAGACCTTGTTCCTGGCTGCTGCGTTGCTGGATAGATACATGAGCCTAGCCAAGGTACTCTTTGTATACATGAGTTTGTGCCGTGGGTACACGCGAATTCATGTGCTGCTTTGCTATTCAGGGCTTTTGCTAAGGTCCCAGCAGGCCAGTCTTGCTGAGGATTGTGCATGTCAGCCCAGATCTGATGCCATGTCCTCTTGACCTTCGCAATGTTCTCTGTCATGCGTCCTTGCCGGTCTATTCTGTCTGTGTGTTACATGTGAGCTTTGCATGCTGTAATCAGCTGCTGCCTTAGACAAGTGTCATGTCCATGTGACTTGTCGCATTCAATTGCGCTTGCCAATTGCATTGCTGTGTGTGTGTGTGTGTGTGTGTGTGTGTGTGTGTGCATGCTGTGACCTCTTGTGCAAGAATGTAAAAAGTACAGATGCATGATGCACCTCCTCATGCACATCACAAACGTGGTGATCACATTGTTGCTCTGCCAGCCAGCAATGCCAAAGGAGCAATCTGCAGCTCGCAAATGCGGCTCACAAATGCAGCCCCCATGCTGCAGATATGTTCCAATCATACATTGTCATTGCATGTAGCTTTTGTACCTTGTGTTTCCACGGCTGGTTGCTGGTGCTGCCCTGCAGGCTGTGTCAAGAAGCAACCTACAGCTGATCAGCGTAGCCTGCATGCTGGTGGCTGCAAAGCATGAAGAGGAACGGCACCCATCGGTTCAGGACTTCACCAGCATTGCAGACAACTGCTTCCTGGCTGGGGACCTGCTCAAAATGGAGTCTGTGGTGCTGCAGTCCTTGGCATTTCGCATCAACGCCCCTACCTCCTGCACATTCCTGTCCATGTTCCAGCATGGGATCAATTTGTCCCCTAAGGCTCATGCCATGGCCACATTCTTCACGGTACACTGACCTTATCACTTGAGACGATTGCAGTGTGCTGGCCTGTGCGACCCTCATGTCAAGTCAGCAAGTCCACCGGCCTGCCCCACTCTTTGTGCTGCAGCCCCATGCTGCAATGTGATTCATATTTTATGAAGTAACCCTGTTGCCATATGTGCTCCAAAACATACCAGGCAAGTTTTGCCATTGACCAGTGTTTCATTTTCTTTGTGCAAGTCCACCACATTTGCACCTGCATAGCCACAGCCTCTGGCCTTATCATGATGAGTACACTCACTTTTCAACACTGCTGATGTGCAGGAGCTGGCCTTGCTGGAGTACGCTGTGCTCAACTTCCCTCCTTCGGTTGTGGCAGCAGCAGCAGTTCTGCTAGCCCAGTCCTATGGCAACCTCTTCACTGCAGCCCCTCACCTGCAGCGCTTGTCAGGCTACACCCCTCAGCTGCTGGGCTGCTGCATGGAGGAGCTGCTGGACCTGCAGCACAGAGCCTTTGAAACAAATGACTTGAACAGCCCATTCCTGGCTGTGAAAGACAAGTACCGCGACTGCAAGTGGCACTGCGTCAGCACCATCACGCCTCACAGTCGGTTACCTGAGCAGATCTACCAGTCAACAGGCCCAGCAGCCGCAAGCAAGGCTGATCGGCTGAAGTGCCAATGAGGGGAGAAGGTGTGATATGGCAGTGCTAGAATGCCGACGGGTGTTATGAACTCAATGAGGAAGTACGAGACGGCTTACTGAAGGGTGTGAATGGATTACTGACGGGTGTATGATTCTGTATGACAATAGATGCAAAGCAATGAAGAACCAGAGTAGATTGACCATGGCTTGTTCAGTGGACCCAAGCAGGTTGGGTTGCTCTGGCCAAAAGTAACTAGGGTTTTGTGAAAGTTTCTTCTATTTACTTGAATGACTAGACGTAGATTGACAGAAATAGCTGCTGGTCTGCTCAGGCTGTTCAATTAGCCCAATCTAGTATGCCCCTTGATTTTGCTGAAACCGGCATAGATGTCTGCCAGCTTTGAGCAAATTCTTCCTGTCTGCAGTTTTGGTCTTAGTGGAAACTGTGCGCTGAGCGTACTTCTGTGATACTTCTTTCTGGCATCTATCAACATGTGACAGTTCATGTTTTTATTGGTGTGCACACCAGGTGTGGCCTTTCTGTCAGAGAACATGGCCATGCAATTCATCTGTCAGTGTGCATAACAGTGGGTTGATATCTAAATGGGCCTTTTTCACCTTACTGAGGTGTGTGTATGCTCACAGTGTGGTGATATCTGTCCTCAGGTGTGGTGGTATTACTGTACAGTTTAGTGTTGTAGTTTCATGAGCGATTATCCCATTTGATTATGCCTGACATTGCAGGCTAAATTTCAATGTGTTTTATACACTATGACAATGGGAATCAGAGGTTTCAGTGTGATCAGTTAGTCAGCAATGATATGTAAAATGTCGTTTGTGCCACTATCATCTATGCTTCAAGGACCAGGGCATGTGACCCAAGACTACTGAGTGTGGCCGATGCAAACGATCATTGTTCCACGCTGCAATCCGATTGCTCGTGTACCTGTGTATTCACGGATAAGCAATTGACCGGCCTGATGCAACTGTATGAAGCAATCGAGCTGTGTGCACTGCAGTGATGGACCTTAGCGTTGATGTTGTCCTCAAGTCTACATGGATGGCGATACAAGGCCATGAGCGTATAAGTCAGCAGCATCAGACATCAGTGACTAAGACAATCTGGTATATCAGCTTTCCCACATAGAATGTCAGCAAACGTCCCATCAAGTCATCTAGCAGAGGTGTGTCAGTGACTGTGGCTGACTGTTGTAACAAGCACATTGTAAAGCCCAAAAGACTTCAGCAGCACCGTGAGCCCCTTTGTATACAGTGTGAGCAATTCACAAACTTACTTGCACCCACAATGCTGACCTACAGCTGGCTGCATGACAACCAGCTAGGACAGCAACACACAACTGCCAAAGCGCACTGCCTCTGCTCTGCTGCCCCACTAGAGACCACCAAAGCAACAGTAGCCTTGCAGGTGCATTATGTCACAAAATGACAACATGGTTGCACCCCCAACACGACGCAAGAGATGACTGCCAGCACAGGAAGGTATTGATGTCTGTCGGCTGACGATGATAAAGAAAAGTGCCAGCTGTTGAAGAAGAGGAGTGCCAGCTTATGAGGAAGTAGAGCCGCCTCTGACAGTGGCAAAGAAAGGGTGTGCCATGGCCTCCTTGGCCGTCAACCGGTCCTGCACCATTGCATAGAACTCAGCCAGGTTCACTCATGAGTTCCCAGCCAGTGTTCATTATGATGCAATGTGACCACATAGCCGCACACAACTCAAAGGCATGGCGGCACAAAGCAGGCTGCCAAGCTAGCAGGGCTGTGTGTCTGCTCTGGACCATAGCAATTAGCCCTGGACCTGCCTTACATGTTGATTGCTCAGTAGCTTCACAGGACTGTAGTCTCTGTGACAGTCACCCAGCTTTCAACTCATACAAGCCATGTCATGCCTGACTGCCACAACAGAGGCTGCTGTCAGCATGCAGCAAGTCAACAGAACAGCAGGAGCAGCATGTCCATACCTGGTGGTCGTATTTGAGGAGGTTATCCAGGAAGTCCATGCCTTCAGGAGTGACCAGGTGGGAGTTGTCCGAGTTGGTGAACTTGATCCAGGGGCGACGGGCATGGCGCCCCACCAGACCCTCCAGCTGGGGGTCCAACTCTATCCCATACTTGCTCAGGTAGTTGTACAGCTCATCAGTGCCTAGCACCTTGGCAATCTTGACAAGCTGGTCGTAGTTGTCATGACCATAGAAGAAGGGCTCCTTCCGAAACATCATGCCTACAGCAACACACCTCTACCTGCTTCCAACTCCCAGGCAGCAGCATAAGCGCGAATGTGCCTTGCGAAGCCATCATTCAACACACATTGTGGAGCACCGATGTCAAACTTTGAACTCTGGTGCTTTGTTTGCAAGTATGCCAACAAACCACAGTCTCAATTAATTCCCAAACATTGCTATACTAGGCCATGTTGCCAAGCTTGACATTGAGACACTACTGAGCAGACACAGAAGCTGATGAATTTGACAGCCGAACTATCACAGCTAGCCGCATGTTGACAAAACAGAGAATCAGGATCTCTGATGACTGACTGCCTGCTATACAAGCAGCCGCAGGTCGTGACATAAGCAGCAGATTCAACCCACAAAATGCCAGAAGCCTTCAGGAATGCTGCAAAGTACTGAAGAACACTGCAAGCATCCAGCCAGGCGTGTGCTGCTTGACAGCAGCTGTTGCTTTCATGTGGGCTGCTGAAGCACACACGATATGTTCAATGATGCCAAAAGCAGTGCTTACCTGCAAACATACAGCCCAGACTCCACATGTCCAGGGCATAGTCATAATCCTGCAGGTCCACCAGCAGCTCTGGGCCCTTGAAGTACCGTGAAGCCACCCTCACATTGTACCTGCACAACAAGACAGGCAAGATCAGGCAATGAAGGCAAGTCAGGCAAGTTGCATGAGTACACACGCATGGCATGGCACTGACAGTGCACATAGCTGGCTTTGATGTTGTGGCGTCCTTTCATGCTTGCTCTGCAGGCGCTTCCACTGCCTTTACTTGTGTCGCTTCACAGCATGCAAGGCCTGCTGTCATAGCCAGGGGCTGATTCTGAAAGATGGGGGTTAGCACCGCAAGTGAGCCATCAATGGCCTCAGAGATGCAGCATGGCCAGCGCGGGCTGAGAAAATGTTTTGTTGGACAAAAGGGGCAGGCACCTTAGCAGGTGACCTGATAGAAGGGCAACATGGGGAAAACAAACGCTTACTCTTTGCCAGGATGATAGAACTCGGCTAGGCCCCAATCTATGAGCCTCAGCTTTTTTGCGTCATGATCTATCATCACCTGCACAATGCTTGCAAACTTAGTTCAACAACTTTGTCTGATTGCGCAAGCAAGCATGGCTGCAATGCAACTGAGAGTAACAGCTAAAGGAGGCAAAGAGCAGTCAAACAAGAGGTGACACAAGCAAACTGTACCAAACAGTTATGACAGGCTCAATGTACCATCTGGCAACTGATTGTCTACTGTGCCAAGTGGATGACTATGAATATGAGGGAATATGCAACAGATACAGGCTGAGGTGAAGCATGCTTCAACCATGCCAAACTGCTCGCCAAAATCAGGGCGATTCCTATGTGTTTATGCATGACATTGGTGTGCGGGCGTGTTTCGTGACTCACATTGTGTGGCTTCACATCCCTATGCATGATGCCTTGTGAATGGCAGAAGTCCAAGCCCTGCAGCAGAAAGACTCACAACATGCCCTGCTGCTGCCAGATTTCAGCACAATCTGCTGACATGTCAGGCAGCGCCCATGCACAAGGAGACATGCTGAACATGCACAAGACCTGCAGGGGTCCATGCACAAGACCTGCAGGAGTCTGATCACAAAGCTGTTGATGACCATGGAACCATTCAGCATGATTACAGCTTCATACCCCACCTTCAAGAGCTCATAGAGGTAGTAGCGTATGTCATGGTCCCCCAAAGTAGGATACAGAACCTTGAAGTCAGTATTGTTCACGTACTCAAAGACTAAACTAGGCGTTTTTGACTGAGGGTCCCGTACAACATCCAGCAGCTTGATGATGTTGGTGCCTCCACAGATGTTTTGCAAAATCTTGATCTCTCGCTTGATCTGTATCAGCGGTACACTGAGTTGTGCTGCCTGTTTGGGCTAAGACGAGCATGTGCAATAAACAATTTTACCTTTTTCTTTTTGACAGGCTTGAGAATCTTGATGATGCACTTCTGGTTGTTCACAATGTTGACACCTTCAAACACTTCGCTGTACTTGCCTCTGCCAACCTTTCTGACAACTTCATAGTCGTCCTGATTCCTGTTGAAGAACGTGATGTCAACGTGTGACTCCTTGCAGTCTCCTCAAACGGTAAATCGGAGCTTACCCCCACTCAATAGACAAATTTTCATAGTCCCAATAGTCCTTGGATCTGTTCACGTTTACATCTGCGTACACGCGGGCGGTACTCATCATGCCGTCTTTATCTCTTATGGCCTTGGAGAAGCGCTGGGCCATCTGCACCAAGCCGCGCCTGCCTGGGAGGGCCGTGCTGCTCAGAACAGGTGCTCTGAACGACCCATGTAGGCCCTGCTGGGCTGTAACATCTGCAACATGGCTCACAGGGACATGCGTGGCTGATATTATAGTACGTCGCCACGGCGATCGCGCATATCAGGACTGTTATGCGCTTGTCTTTGTACTTTGGCAACATCACTATAACTTGCGGCCACCTCCGTACGCGTGGCGGTGGTTGACACGGAGGACTCACGGAGGCACGTTGCAAAGTTAGCTGCTGTTGGAGTGGCTTTTCATTCGCAGAAGATGGCAGGCTGAGGTGCAGCAGGTCTGCCAGTTTGTTAGTCTCAACATATATGTGGAGCCTCCTTTGGTTGATAGTATGAAGCTCATTCACATGATTGTAACCAACTCCAGATTTGGTATATGCTACAAAAAGCAATTGAGCGTCGTTTGTGTGACGATTGCATTTACCTGGGCCTAATGTCTGGTGTCTTTTCTTTTTCTGTATACATTATAGAGCTTGCTCCATTGCAGCAATGCAGCATCAGGTGTCTTGTAGCAGAAGAGAGGTTCATGTGACCAACACCTATTGCCCGAAGTGATAGCTTTATTTCAACACTAAAGCACGCATTTATGCAGCGCCCAATATGTCATGCTTGTGTACGCAGGGTGTGCAGAAGCAAGGCACTGCCCATTTCTAGGCAGGAGTGTCGAAACTTGATCTGAGGTCAGCATTTGACAGACTATAGCATGAACTGGGTGGGCTGGATGATTTGGGAGCAATGGCAATTAACACATGTCCAAGAATGAGAAGCTCTTGCACATTGAGCTTCAATAGCATGTGTAACACACTAATGTTTGGGACTGCATTACTACTGCGTAATCCTGTTGCTTGAAAGCTTCATGTAGCTGGAACACAAGAGCTCATGCTTTGAGTATGTCGTCACCAACTGTGGGATTTTCGTTGGAGACCCTCTTGACAGATTTGCGGTAGTTCACCACATGCCATGCACACGTTCTTGGGGGCTAGTGACAAAGTTGCAGGGCATGTCAAAGCCTATCAGACAGCATTGTTGTACAAGTAGCTGCACTGTCACGTCATGTTGACCAAGAGAAGGCCGACTTAAGCTTCGCAGACACAAGTAGCTGTGTACACATTACTTGCAAGTCTAATTCCGGTGAAAATGTTCTAAACAGTGCCCTCGCGAAGTCAGCAATTGACACCGCATGGCCGTTTTCCTGGGGCGCATGCCGGCTTGATAGTTACGGTAAAGAAGATGACGCCCCTCGCTGACACCGTCACCGAGAAAGCATAGGGATCGTGCTCAGCATCAGCTCTTAGTCTGAGGTGCTTCCGCAGCATCTGTCACAGCGTTAGATCACTTTGAAGAAGCTCACTTTCTGCTGCCTCCACCTGCCACGACCCAATACTGCAAGTCGGCTGCACTGTCTCAAAGGGGTCAGATCTAGAGGCATGACCTGTGCCCGCCGTTGCTAAGCCGTTGACCTTTTTGTTGCACTTCAGCTACCATAGAGCACATATATGAGTGGCAGTAACATCAGCCTGGTTCTGTTCCCTGCTGAGGAGTCATATTGGCCAGATAAAGAATCTTCAGATATTTATGGTTGTGGAAGGCTTGACCTGTAAAACGCCTTCTGGTGAAACCCTGCGGGTTCGAGAAGTATGGCAGGAGAACTTGGAAGAGGAGTTCGACTTGATACGAGATATTGTAGACGAATACCCGTTTGTAGCTATGGACACAGAATTTCCTGGAGTGGT
>JAABUP010003354.1_pt1 | contig 28413 bp, 36 predicted proteins | sample 5559201 | NCBI WGS metagenome assembly JAABUP01 (sample SAMN10711887, study PRJNA513373) | rock metagenome | isolation source: Antarctica rocks | place: Antarctica | reverse complement strand
AGACAGTATACCATCAATACCAGCAGAGTGAAAGCATTGCAATATCTAATGAAGGGTGCTTGGTTTGAGCTAGAGACACTAGACTTGTCTGATAACATGACTGGTAGAAACTGGGTTTCTGGCTGGGGTACTGGCTTGACTGGTCCATGTTGTGATGCAGCCCTAAGGCCTTGCTGTACTGCGCGGTGACTCAGATGTTCTAAAGGAAGGTGTAAACTGGCTGAGCCCTGCAAAGCAGCTTGGGTATGGACTATGGCCCAAGATGAGGTTTCTGAATCCAATCAACTTTAGATGCTCAGACAGTAGTCATTGTATCCTTTTTCTTTCATGCTGACTGTTGGTCACAACATCCCTGATTGCCACGCCCAACAGATAGTGTGTCCCATTGCGTCTTGCAGGAGAACTGGCATGGGTGACTGGCAAAGGGCTCTACCTTTCCCTGACTGGCTGCTGCTGAGCTACTGGTGTCAGGCACATTCTGAACGGGCCAAACATGGTGCAGCCAAACAGCGCAGTTGACCTAGCCTGTGGGGGAAGAGAGTTGAAACTGTTTGAGGATCCAAGCCTGGATGCACTTGTGTTCACGCTGTAGGTAGCAGCCAGCGAACGCGCTGGTGATTCTGCTGCGGTCATAGCATATTGCCCTGCAGGTGATGTGGCCAATGAGGAGGAGGTATGATGCAAGACAGCAATACAATAATGTATGAACGAAACAAATGCATAAAGACGGTAGCAAACGAGGATTGTACCTGTTCTACCCCCTGGTATAGTTCTCCCAGAAGAGCCCTGACCAGGGACAGCATTTGCCTGTGCTACTGCCACCTGCAGGACCAGCACCAACACACTCATGAGACAATGCAGCAGAAGCCTTCAATTGTTGTTGATAAGGCTTAGCTGTGCCTAGCTTACCGCAGCAACTGCACTCTGCAGCCTGTGCTGCGGGATGTATCTGATTTTCCCGGTTCGTCAAGTGATCAAAATCGGGCGCAGTCCTCACTGCTGGTCTGCAGGAGCCACCGTGTGTCAAGATACTATCGAGAATAGAATACAAGGTCGACCAGAGTCTGAACAGTGGGTTGCGATGCACCCTTCGGCTGCAGACTTCGAAGCAAACATTCACCTGTCAACAGGGCAGGGATACGTTCTCAATCATTGCCAGCTCGATGGGCTGCGGCTTTCGCGCCGTGTGCCTGACTAGCAGATCTGGTCAAGCTCTGCTTCATTGCAAAGTGGGAACTTCACGGAGTTGTACGCACGAGCACCTTTGATGCAAGCTACGACACGACAAGAAATTGCACGCCAGTGGCCCAATGGATAGCCTGAGGACAAACACCATCAATGGACTTGCGCGGCCTGTAGAACCTCAACTTGACAATTACGCTTGACTTTGACTTCAGCTCGTGCAGCCGGGACTGCATTGATCCCCATGTCCATAGACTTGCTGTGTAGCATTGCATTAATGGACTACGCATGACCTAAATGCAGTATATGTGTACACAAAAAAACTGTGATAAGCAATTCAGCCATAAGGTTGTTGTCCACAGGCCCCACTTGCACGATTTGATCAGTTGCACTGCTGACTACTGTACTAACAGTGCTAATTCATGGTATGAGGTTCACTACTGACATCAAGTTATGAAACGGATGCTCATCAGGTACATACCATAAGTCAGAATGCACGACAGACTTTGACCTAAACCCTGACTGCTGTCTGTACTGATGTGTTATAGCCCTACAAAATATGATCTACCGTTGGGGTTGTGAATGCCTGAACATTGTGGGTACGTGACACACCACTCATACCAGACCTTATGGTTTGCCCCACATCGCCAGATACCTAGCTCTAAAGGCTGCTCAGCCAGAAGCTGCACAGGTTCCTGAATGGGAAAGTAGATGGGGAACCAGCTGGACATGTTGGGCGTGTGAGTTGAGGGAAGGATACTAAGATGAACCTGCTTGTACAGAACAGCATCAAAGAAGCCTGCAAACCCATGACAGACGCCTGGATGTGCTGAGGCTTCAAATCTCAGCTGACAATAGCGTGAATTGTCAATGTGCTCTGATTTGTTGGGATGATGGAAGGTAAAGACAGCTTGAGGTTCAGCAAGGGGGGTAAACCGGTGCAGCTTGGCCACAAAGGGTGTCTCAAAGTGCTCCAGATCATCATAAGCCTGCAGCAGACATAGCATTGGTCCCTGCTGCTACTATGTCGCCACACATCACTAGCAGGCCTTGCAGCCTCAACAACACTCTCATAAGCACAAGGTGGATGCATTTCCCCCCTGTTACATGCATAAAACAAACACTCATGCACTCTATATGGCCATGCATAACCGTCAACGTTGTACATGGTTACAATACTATCGCATAACATGACTCTATTAGGTCTGCAAGCATGCTGCATGGACCAGCCATCAATGCAATTACAACGCAGCAATTGCACAGCGACAGAAATGTTGTGCCAGATGGTCACATGGTTGGTTTCGAATTTGCATCATGCATATTCAGCCAGCACGCAGTCATGACGTCAGAACATGGCGCCTCGCCCAACTCTCAACACAGCTTTGGCTGCAGGAAGCCACTGCACAATTTGCAGCTGCTCATTCTTGAGGCAAGCCAGCCCAATCACGATCAGTCTGCTCTCAAAAGCAACAGCAGCATTTTGCAGTCACTCTCAAGGCCTCGTGGTTGCTCACCTTGACATCATTCCAAAGCTTGGCTGTCGTGATGGGCTGCAGAAAGCTAGTGTATGACTGAGGAATGCTGATTCCTCCCTCCTTCAGAAACTTTTGGGCCCCGTCAAGGCACTCTGGGGACAGCTCGTTGTCCCCAAAAGACCCCAGTAGCTCACTGACCAGGATGTCTGCTTGCTGAGGGGCTTCCCAATGCCGCATGTCAGCTGCCACAATGGTCACCACATCTTCCAACCTGCATGCAGCACATGGTACAATTCAACATCCACACGGCACAGCAGACAAATGCATCACCTGGGGGCAGCCAACCATTAAAAAAGAGCTTCAGCTGAATAACAGCAGCGATGTCGAACATTTTGTCTAAAGATGCTTCTGACTGCATATCAAGATACACCATGGTGAGGTAAGTCTGGGGAAGTCCTGGGGGGTTACATGGAAGCACACAAAGTGATGGGGCTATGCAACAGTGCTGCAAGCAAACCGAGCTGCAGGTCATCTCCCACAATGTACATTATGAGCAGGCAATGCTGCCTGGCTGGAGCAAGCATGAAAGGCATGGCAGCTCACCCTTGAGATGCAACCAGGTGCTGTATGTGGATGATGGCATTAGGGTTCTTCTCCACCGCCCATACCTTCACTTGCCGTCCTGTTTTGTCTGCAGCCTGCACCCAGAGAGCAAACCCTCACCGAGCATGTGGTTTGTCAAGGCTTGACGGCCTGGTTTGTACAGAATGTTGCAGGCAAGGCTTAGGTCCTGCTCCCTGTAAAGTGAGTACAAAAAGGACCGACATAGGCTTCCTTTATCACTGCACTGCGCAGCAGCAATTTGCTAGTAAGGAAACAAAGCTGGCGCCTTGTGGCATACATGGCAGGAGCCGCCTGAGGCGGCAGCCTGGACCCTTTTCAGGACCGGGTTGGCAGCATTTCTGCTCTGCAATTGCCATGCATGCACTACTGGGGAACTACTGCTGTGGCTCATGGTACACGTCTGCTGCAAGGCACTACCATCCTGCAAGCGATTGTGTACAAAATACACAAGACCTGCTGCTGTGTTTGCTTTGCTGCACTGTCTGCTGATGGACACCTGATCATATGCTGAACAAATTCCTTGGCATGTCTGCAGTGGGCTTTAGCAGCAGCAGCAAAAGCATCGGCAGCAGCAGCAGCAGCACATCAGAAGCACATCAGCAGCACATTTGAAGCAGCAGCACATCAGAAGCACCGGACTTGAGAAACGTTCTGGAAAGATTGTAGAAAATGCCACAGCAGTACATCAGAAACAATCTACAAGATGCCACAGCAGTACATCAGAAACACTCTCGAAGGTGAGACAAGTAGAGAAGCAGGTAAGCAAATTACCCGTGATGGTGTCATGACAGGGAGGGAAAGAGCTACATACCTGTAAGGAAGCTGTGACAAGAGGACCTCTGCCTGCTCCCACAACCATGATGACAATGTGCTTGCTTCCCTCCTGTGGTGTGCACTCCAGTAGGGCTGCCTCAATGGCTGCTTGATAGGTGGTGTACTTGGTGGTGTCCTTCTCAAAGGTCTCATAGGTCGCTGACTCCAGGTTGTCCTGCAACGGCTGCAGAGGTGCCTACAAAACCACCAAAAGATCAGTCAGGTCTCGGCCACAGGTTGCATGTGCCTGGCCCCAACGCTCCACCATCAGACCAAGATTGTGCCATCGGCCCACATAAGCAGGCATGGGCATTCATGTTCAAGCAGATGACAATGACACACCCATACAAGGACTTGCACAGTAATAACTTTCTAAAAGGTTGCACGAGAAAAGGTTGCTTCGCCTGTATTTCACCACGTCGTGTTGCTCAGATTGGACTTGTTGCTGCTCGGATGGTACTTGCAAATGCAAAACTGATGTATGGCTGTGACCACTTGCTCATGCATGATTGCACGGGAAGGTGTAAACAGGGGCATACATACTGAACAGCTGTGATCATGTGTCGAAGCATGATCGCATGGGACAGTGTACACAAGTACATTAATTACTGTATGGCTGTGATCATTTGTCCCTGCATGACTGCATGAGATTACCTGCAGATAGTCTCTGTAGCTCAGCTCCAGCATCTGGTCTGGATCAGGCTCAGGTTGCCGCTTGAACAGGAAGCTCAGGTACTCCCAGTACGGCCTCAAGGGGTGCTGCTGCTCTGGGCCGTTGCTGCTACTGGTGCCGGCAGGCATCTGCCTTTGACTGGCCTCACTCAAGCTGGGAAACGCTGATGAGGAAAGAGCTGGTAACATGATGTGGTCTGTATCAGACAACAGCACCTGCAGTTGCAGTGCACAAGCAATATACAAACCGGGTGTAGTGTTCTGCAATATGTACATGTGTCTTTGCCTGGCTTTGTAAAAGCTGAGAGATGTTGATGAAAGGGCTAGTGACATGATGTGGTCTGTGTCAATACAACAGCACCTGCAAGCGCAATTTACAAGCTACGAACAAACCATTAGAGTGCTCTACACAGTGTACACATGTCTCTAGTTGGCCTCAATTGGGGCAAGCTGACAGTGAAAGAGCTGGTGACATGATGTGGCCTGTGTCATACAACAGCACCTGCAATTGCAGATCACAAGCAACGAACAACCCAATGGAATGTCTACACACTGTATACGTGTCTCTACTTGGCCTCACTCGAACGGGAAAACCTGACAGAGAAAGAGCCAGTGACACAACGTGGACTGCTGACATAAGCAACTGCAGTTGCATACAACCTGCACTGTGCTCAGTGTTCACTGCCTGCATGCTTGTTTACTTCAGGGCAAGGGATGCTATTGGGGACACAAGACAAGTGAGCTTGTATGATGAGCATCATGATACAAACCAGCAGGTGGCCCTTGAGCATCCCAATGACAACACATCAGCATCACAGGCGCCAATGGGCCCGCATGGGGTAGGGCTGTAGCCTTGCCAAGAATGTATTTATGCTGGCGACCATTGGGGTATGCCTTGTACACTAGCCCAATCACGACTAAACCAATCAGCATCCTGCGTAGTACTTCTTCTGCTGCTTGTGCTTCAACAAACAACAGAACACACCAGGGTACAGTTTGCCACCTCAGGTGAGGGCACGCTGACTTGGCATTGACCCACAGGCAGGGCTTGTCAAAGTGACTCAATGAGACAACGCATGTGTGCCTCACCTGCACGTTCAGCTGAAAGAAAGACAACAACACAGCTTGATGAGCTTTTGACAGCGCAGGGAAGCCGCGCTTATTGGTTTGGAACACGCTGACAGGCACGACAATGGCTCGCACGGGCTCCCCATACCATCGCTGCACTTCTGCTTCAGAAGGCAGGGAGGCTCCAAGCTCAAGCGCCACACCTAGCTGGCCATTGTGTCCACACATGCAGCGGACTCGATTCCACCATTCCCAGGAATCTGAAGAGCTTGCAGAGCCTGCAGTGGACAAAGCCCTGTGTCAGGGCGGTGTGAAATGCCTCATGCTTTGACACTGCAGTCTTGGGAGGTCAGAGACAGGATGCTTCAGAGTCAAGCTGCGACATCAGCAAAATGGTGCAAGGCATGCTTTCTGCAGGAGGCATAAGCTCAAACTGTGCATCAGATGCTGCTCACAATGATGTGCACCCACATTGGGTGGGACCTGTTTGGTCACCTCCAGGGATGCTATTCATGTCTTCCAAATTTGCACCAATATGCGCTAGTTGCACATGCAAAATGGGATTGATCACTTTTAAGATGGCATCTAAGACGGCATCGCACAGCCCAAGAAGGCTACAAATCACGGGCGTGAGCTCAGAGCTGCGAGCCGACTAGGGCTCACAGGACAAAAAGCATTGCTTCCTCGTGATCAGCATTAATAGATGCTGACTAATGTTGTAGTAGAAGACGCGGGCATTGTGATACAGCACACGATCCTGCCAACACTACGCACACCTGCAGTAGCTTGCTTTGCTGAGGCCTGAGGTGGGTGGTCACCATTAGCCACTGATGGTTCAGAGGTGTCAGGAGTAGGCACGGTTCCAGTGGGAGATTCTGCTGATGCACGCTGACCAGAAGCAGGGGCAAGCAAGGTCAAAGGCATTTGCAGCCAGAGTGCCATGTTGCTGATGCCGCCCGTCACCTGAAGAGGGCCAGAAGCTGTGATGCAAGTTGAAAACCCATCATGCGGGCTGATTGCTGTACATGCATGAGCCAATTAGAGGGCAGATGAAGGCTGATGATGGCCAGGGACCATCCGAATGTGCTTGCAGATGTACAGCTTTTGCTTGAGGGTGATGACATGTGAGCATTCAAGTGCTGCAGACATTCAGCAATCTGTTGACAGCTTTGGTATTTGTGTGACGGCTTTGGTGTGTTTGAGGCAAGTACTGATGAAATGTCTGTTTTTGGAAACATTGCATTTGAATGTTGTTGTAACTGATTTGCAGGTTGACAGAAGTATTTGCAGCTGTCAAGCAGCCCTTGCATGCAAGCATACAGAGCACAAAAGTCAGCTGTACCTTTTCAAAAGTGGTGATCAAAAGTGGTGACACAAACCAAAATAACATGCAGAGGGACATTCCTGATGCATCCTGAATTGCTGAGTCATGGTCGGATGGTAACAGGACACAACCAAGGAGCAGCAAGATGCTTACCTGGTTGATGACATGAGCAAAGTTGGCAATACCAAGCCTGCGGGGCAGTGGTAGAATGCAAGCTTGCAACCCCAGATGAATGCCCCACTCAAGCTCTTCTCTCAGTGCTACGGCACTTGTCTGCCTGAGTCTTGCATCTGAGGAGTCGGCATCCAAGCAAGGACTTGTGACGCCAACAATCTGCACGCAAAGACACAACAACAACCTTGTTGTTAGCCTGCCCTTTACATGTATAAAGGCAGCAAATGGGTAGTACTCGAGCATTTACAACAGCTGTGACATGTACTGTTGTGCTGAAAGGTCAACTTGACAAGAGCAATGTCTGCTGCGTTGATGCTGCTGACTTAGCAAAGAAGGTTTGCTGAAGCGACACGTTAGCAAGCAGATACTGGGCCGCAGTACGACTTTGCAGCTAAGTACACCTGTCCGCTCCGTCCTGGTGGTACTAGCAAAGCGTTTGCATTAGAGAAAGGCTGTAGAGATTCAACACCAGCCTCTCCGCTGGGGGACCGACGCAGCTGGGCGGCAACGAAGTCAAAACCACAGTTGGAGGCATCCTGCAACACATGCAGTTTCTTGATCGTGTGCTAATCTTCACCAAAGCGAGGTGGCGACTGGTCAACTTGCTGACCTGCACGCAGGCTTCTGGGTTGGACGCCGGCACCGCCAAAACCACGCCAGCGAATCTGGCGTCGCCGCAATCTGTTCGGCGTCCGAGTGGCATCACGTCCAGAGCAGCAGCCGATGTCAAGCCTTGTTCAAAAACAGGGTATCAGCTCCGAAACCACTTCAGCACTGAGTGAACTTGAGTTCAGCCCTCAGCTGCAGACTACTTAGGCAGAGGTGCCGAATCAAGAGACCTGGCAAATCAGCCTTACCAATGAACCATTGAATCAAGCAAGATAACCAAGGTGCGGACCACACTTCACTCGTTTCAGTGTACTTACAAATCATTTGTAAGACAATTGGCAATTGTCAACACCAACTAAAAGGATTTCGAGTGGAGCTTCTCTGGGACTTCGAAACATTCGGACCATTGGTGCATCAGTGACACAAAGTCAAGTTATTGTGGCAAGATCACCATAATTTTGAAGAAAGTTGGCAGGTAGTCTGCATCTGCTATAATTTTAAATAACTTCTTGGTACCTTATAGCGACAACATCATCTGTGAGAAAGTATCTGTAATAGATTTACAACACAAAGCACCTTACGTCGTATACTCGACCTGTGCTGGACAGATCTTCATGCTTTTTTGAATGTTGTAGTAAGAGCCAGGCTGCCGACCCTGCAACAAGTTTGGAATGAGCCTAAGTGCAACTCACCAGACAGCCAACACACTACAGTGAACGATGTGCAATGAAGTCCATCATGACATCCATCACATTGGCATGATCCACTTGCTCAGCCGTGCTCAGCAGAATGAGGGTAGTGCCGCCAAGCACCGCTCAAACTGTAATCTGGGCATTTATGCATATGTGCCAGCATAGAACGGACACGCGGAATGCCTGTACTGTATACATGTATGAAATTGCACATTGCAGCAGTGACATGCATAAACAAAGAAAGCTGCAGACCTGCATTGGGCATAGCTGTAGCTCTGTCACAAGCACGGTACCAGCTTGGATGCCAATGTGCTCTGCATACGCATCCTGCAACGCAACACTCAAAAAAGGTTTATCGTATTGCCTGTGACACACAATCTAGCAATGCAACTGGAAATAGTGCGCTTTGTGCAGTCCCGCCCCACAGGCTAGCAGAGTAGGTCGAATTTCTGTGAGCTGCTGACTTTACTCATCTTAATGGTGACATGTGCCACAAAGTCTCTGTCATCAGTGCTGTTCACACCTGTAACACTCAACCCCACACATGCTCAGGATGCTGTGAAGTATTCAATGGACTAGGAAGCTGATGGCTACTCTGACTCTGAGAGTGTCTGCTTTGACCTGTTATGGCAAAGCAATGCATACGCTACAAAACATGCTAGAAGAGAAAATTGCACTTCAGGGACTATGTGAGCTCTTGACTGGTGAGTGAGGCAGAGCAGAATGTCATAAGCTCATAAAACATTTGCATACAGCTGAGTGCAAGCTGATCACAGACAATTCACAGCTTGACTGACACCCCAACTCACACCTGCGGTCTGCAGATGCTGCCGGGCTGCCTGTACAAACGCCATCAGCCCGCTCATGCTGCGCGTCCTTCTTGATGTCCAAAAACAACACCTGCATGATGTTATACCCATGCTTGACATGACTATGGCAACGGTATTAAGATATACCGTATGCATTGTCCTGACAAGACACTGTTATACTGTGTGAAATGACTGAAATAGCAAAACTCTTGAGGTATTGCCATGCCTCAATGCAAAGCCATGGCAGGGTCTGCTGAGACTGCTATCTGAAGAGTCAGCAGACATGTCACAAAACCACTTGAGATTGGAAAGCAGCTGTTACTTGATGCGAGGAGGATCTTGTGCAGAATGACTACAAAAGTATGGTAATTGGGCTTTCATCACAAACACACCTGACGTTAAAAATCACTCAGGCCTTCGAGAGTCAGAGTCAATGGCTGAGCCAAAGTGCTGTCCAGGGCTGTATCAGCAGCAAATGACTCCATGGCTGCTTCAGCTCGCTGCACATCATCTTCAGCCTGCAGAGCTGTGACCATAATAGTCAGGTGCGCTGTCTCTGGTTCTGCAAGTGCTGCCTGGAGATCTGCTGAGTGCTGCAGCAGGCTGCTGTGCACTGATTTGATGGCTGCCATCACTGCTTCAGATCTGCTCACTTTGCAAGGCAAAAAAGAAAATTGGCCGTGTCGTCTTCTCTAAAGGAGGCCTGACTTGCCTGCAGTCAAGTTTCAATTGGTGCCTGATGAGAAAGCATCACGTTGTACTGATTATTGTGCTATCTGTTGGGCTATGGTCCCAGCAACATGAGTCATGTGTGTGAAATGCTGAACAGCCCAGATGTCTGCCAGCTTAGCAATCTGTGGCCTGAAGATGTTGACGCAAGGCTGCTGGGCATTGGGGCCACATTGTCGGGTATTCATAGGCTTGATCAGGGCGGTGCTATATATCTGTGGCTGTGGAGCATAATACAGGTGCTAGCACATTGCAAATGTATATGTCATGCAACGATGAGTGTTGTATACTGTGTGCAGATGCATAAACCACCTTGCCCATAGCTATCAAAACACACACCTGAGTGCAACAGCAATCTTAAGCTGGCACCTGGAGCCACCTGGAGCCACCTGGAGCCAAGGACCTTGAGCTGCCCTGAATGGCAATGGCGCATGCGTGATCATCATTGTGACACACGGTCTGATACAACTGCAGGCCCTGCCTAATTTAGCACAAACCAGATATACTGCCTTCCAAACAGTCCAACTTTTAACAATCCTGTCCGAGCACATGTTGCAGAATACGCACAGCCCTGGTGAAGCTTGTATTTGTTTTGCAGGATGCTCTAACCCTTGAGGCTGCTTTTATCTTCATCCTAAAAAGCAATGCTGTGGCTGCCTCCCAAGAGCCTCCTCTGCCGCCATTCTTGCTGTTGTACAAACTTCTGCAACAGGCATAGATGGAGTAGCAGATCAACAGAAGCTGAATCGTGCATGGGCAGCACCTCCAGCACTCCCTGCTGGGTTGGGAACACAGCATCTGAAGTATTTTGCTGGCCTCAGCTCCACTCTGCTCAACCTCAGGGAGTGTCAACCAGCCATTGCATTGCTCAGAGCTTCGGCACACATACTCAGCATGGAGTCCACCAGTGAACCTGTAGCATACCACTCATTCCTTGCCAACTTTGCTGGTTTGTTGATGAAACAGGTGAGCCTGCAAATGTGCATGTTGTCAATGCAGTTACGCTCATTTGCAGGATTTGTCAATAGGTTACTGCTGGCGCATGTGACAGTTCAGGATGTGAAGAAGCTGAAGAGCATCAATCTGTTGAACACATGTCATGCCTGAACCAATTGATTTTAGTATGCTGCATTGTGACCACATTGTATCCACCAAACCAATAATCGTAGCACCATGCTGCAGCAAGTGCTTTGTGTCATTGGCATGGGGTGCATGTATCGTTTGATTGACAAGGCATGCAGGCCACTTTTGTGAAATCTTTTTGCAGGCCGACTACCTCTATAGACATCAGGACCCTACACAGGCTTTCTTTCTGTTTCATGAAGCCATGGTATTGGCCAAGCAGCACCAGCTAGGCGACTCTTATTTGGAAAGCTCACGCACAGGCATGGCTTGGTCCATTCTGTTTCTGGTGCAAAAGCTTGGATGCAAAACTCTTGTCCTGGTGCGCCCATGTTGTACACCACCACTTAACAGCTGCCCGTTCAACCTTTTTTGACCAGTGAGCGCGACTTATCAATGCAGCTGCTCTCGTCGCTGTTGCTTTCCTGTAGGGTCAATTCTGTGCAGCCCATGTTTCAGACCATGTGTGGATTAGTATGTGCTGACAAGGTTGCAAGCATGCAGGAAGATGGTAAAAAAATCTTTGTTGGTTCGGAGACAGCTGAGTCTCATGGCAAGCTGGCATTGGAGGCAGCTGCAGACAGAGCCAAAGCTTTGGATGTTGTGGCCCATGTGGCTGAGGCAAAGTGCTTGTTTCAGCTTGCTAAGCAAAGGTGCGCCGCCCATCGGCGTAGCAACTTGGTGTAGATGTCTCACATTCAGGGTGCATGAATCATCTGACCATCCCGTAGTCCTGTCAGTGTTTTCCTGCTGGTTTCCTGTGCGCGCATACATTTAGTAATGCATGCGCTGCAACCGGCAGCACTGTGTCATCAGTTCATTCTATTAGACGATGTTGCAGTGTAGCATTGAAGGTCTGTTCAGCTCTGCAGGTATGAGGAGGTTCACGATCTTTCAATGGTCCGAGCCAGCAGCGACCAGAAGTATGGGGTACTTGCCGTTTCTGCACTTGTGAGCATTTCAGACATGTTGCTGAAGATGGGTCGCACTGACCAAGCTCAGCAGACAGCCATCAGTGCAGCCAAGCTGCTGAAGCAGTACCCATCATCAACAAGTGTCCCAGTGAACATGCATTCCGAACAGCAACTGCTAATTCTGAAAATACACGTGTACATTTGTGTGGAAGGCTCAGATCTGGAAGGCGCAAAGCGCTACTTGCAAAGTGTCTCTGATCTTTGCAGGACCACAGGCATTGATCAGCCAGGCTTTGTTCAAACGTATGACAATTCCTGTGTCCGCAATGTCAAGCTATGCATTTGTGGCTTGATGCCCACAACAATGCTGCTGATGCAGATATCTTCATGGACTTGTAGCTGCAAGTTGTGGCCGCTCAATCGAAGCTCAGAAGCACTTCAGGGCAGCCCTCGTAGCTGCACAGCGTCAGCCAGATAACCAGCAGGAGGCTCAAGCTGTCACAGCCATTGGCACCCTCATGTGCTTCTACCATCCAGGCATTCAGAAGCAAGAGGATGGCTGGAATTTCCTTATCAGGTATGCAGCCACCTATGTAAATGACAAAGCCCTTCCAGGTGCTTCTGGGGTATGTTGCAGATATCTCTGCGGCACAGTGATATGTACAGACTCAAATGTCAGGTCATGCCCCATGCATCACTCTGATACATTTCCAGTGGCAGCATTTAGTTGCTGTCAAATCTGTATCTTGTAGGCTATGATGAGCAGCACTGCAATACCATGCAGAGTATGCTATCGGGTATCTGTCATGTAACAGATACAGCTGCAGGGGTTTGACGCTGGCTTGCCTGGTTGGGGACAAGCTGTATGAGGCCCATGCTGCCAAGAGTATGCTGTCCTTCCTATCATCACACCAGCACCATCCAAGGTGGCAGCCTGAGTATCAAGCACTGCAGCAGACACTGCAAGACACCTTGGACCATGTGCTTGATCATGTTGGCAAAGCATCCGTGAACACTTACAGGAGGCTGCACTGTCCTCCACAGGTGTTGCAAGTGCGTGCAACACTGAGGCAATGAAAATGCTGCAAGGGACACCAACAAGCATATGCCGTGTAGCATACACGCACGGATGTGCTTTGGTATGCACGCGATATACACAGCATGACAAAGGAAGTCCCTGCATGACACCACGCATCTGAAAGCAAGCTTTCCAGCAGGGCCTGGCCCGAGATCCTCAATGTAATTCTGTGAAACGTCAATGTCTTCATGGTCAGCAGTGCAGCAATTTTCACATAGTAAATATGTAGCAGAGCTTATATGGCATATGCTGTTCTGTGACACGCTGTGCATCAGCAAATGAACCAAGGAGGGAAAACTATATCAATCTATTATAGATTTAGATTCCCATTCCCACGCGTAACGCCTCATAAATGTCCAAGTGCAGTGGCATGCAGCTCTTGCATACGTGACCGGCATTGAAGGTTATGCAAATCACACAAACTTAGTCCACTGCTTCATGTTGGTATTTGACGACGGACCTGACTTTCCAACGGGTTTGTCGTCCGACACCGAGAGCACCTTGTCTTTGCACCCATGTTTAAGTGAGTCGGACGTGAGCGACGAAGACCACGCCAGCAGAGACGAAGTCACAGACGCGTCACCATCCGCATTTGCAAGGCTCAAAAGCTTGCTACACCAGAGAGATGTCCAACTGAGGGTAGATCAACAAGAAACAGCACCAGAAGCTTTCCGAACAGAAGCGAGCGAGGACCAGCTGCTTACAGTTAATAGCGCCTGCGTTGATCTGCCAGACCTGGCACGTCAGTACATTTGCACTCAAAGAATGCTCACCTGTGTCCTTCTGCACAGGTTGAGTCGGAGCTGTCACAGTCGGAAGACTGGAGCATCAAAGCCGCAGATCCTGCTGGACAGTCAGACAGTCTCCCTTACAATGCTTCAAAAGTTTTGGTGGGCTGTGATCAAGCTGCCACTGCAGCTGCTGAGCACCTCACACGAACACAAGAAAGTGCCTTTGCTGAGTCCCCTGCCAAGCTGCTCCAAATTCAAGCACAAGATGCTGCAGATAGAGCAGCACAGCGTCAACAAAAACAGCAGCAGGTCCTTCTGCTGCAGCAGACACTGGCAAAGCAGCAATATGCTGCTGGTATGTGCCGTATCTATGTGGAAAGTTGTCGCAGTCTGTGCAAAAGGGTTGAAATGTCACCTACATCAGTATCAGCCACATTCTAAACCAGTTTAGCCATGCCCAGACACAGGCGGCATACACAGTGCATACCTGTTGCACAATGGTCGCATTGCTAGTCAGCTGCTTGCAAGCAAATGATGCAGAGCATATACTGCTGGGACTGAGCAGTGATACACGCCTGTCACAGGTTGCGTACAGCGTGCATGGAGGACGTACCATTCTAGTCCACACCGGGCACATAAGCTAGCGGCTGTAGTACGGCTTCAAGCAGGCATCAGAGCATATGCTGCCCGACAGCATGCTTCATACCTCAGACATCAGCGGTCAGCTACTGCTGCTATGGAGTCTGCCATGCTCAGTGGTTCAAGGTCTCAGCTGCAGGCAGCTGCGGCACAGCTAGTGCAGGCAGGTGTGCTCTGTTTCTGCTGAGACATGTTGCTGTGGGCTTCTGTCTTTCTGGATCAGGCCGCCAATTCTGCTCATATGCTCTGCATGCAAGTTGAAGGAGACTAGACGCCACGAGCTTGATGTTCTCTGCAACGTGCACATCATATTCTGGTTTCTTTCTAGCGCTTGACCATAGGTGAATCAGTGGGTGGCCACGCTGCAACAGGTAAATCTGTATGATGGTATGTCTGTCACCCTGGTGTCATGAGTGCAGGTCTAGCTCAGCTCAGCCAGGCGTCAGTCAGAAGCTTTGAGCAGAAAGCAAGCACAGCTTCCATACAGCTCAAACAGGCGGCCGAGGGCGGCAGTGGCGCCCAGTGGGAGGCAGCAAAGCATGCACAGCGCTTTGAGCACCTTGCAGGTATGCGAAGCAAGCCTGGCTTGCTGTAATCACTGCAGGCTCGTGCTGCACAACCACCATTTAACTCACAGCAAGGAAAAGATGTCACATGCTGCTCATAATGCTGTGCATGCCCTATTACCAGCACAAAGTCTCTTGCATCTGCAGCTGTCAAAGATCTGCCACGCTGCCAGACTTCAAAGAAGGCAAATGATGCACATCACATTGGTCTGCAGTACACATCTGATTACTGACAGTTGAGTGTGGTGTGGCTCAGGTGACGTTGCCGAGGCCCAGGATGTGTTCATGGCTCGTCAGAAAGGGGCTGAAGCTGCAGTAATGGCGGCTTTGCGAGGTCAGCACTGTATCACGCACACATTGTCATCAGCTTGTGACTGTGTCTTTGTAGTCTCAAGGCATTGGAAGTGATACATTCCTTCAGCTGACCCGAATCAGTCTGCTGCTTTTGTCCGTACAGTCCCTGTAAGGATAGCAGCAACATCAACATAGGCATCCTTCAGCAGTGTGGCTCAGCTCAAACCCATCTCCGCATCTGCTGTACCTCATCAGCATGTACTGCAGCATCATGACATATGGCTTGCTGATTGCAGATGCAGGCCTTGAGAGAGTACAGTCCCTGATAGCCAAGGCAGCACTTTTGTACGTGGATCAGCAGAGACTCAGCCAAGCACAGCAGGCCTGCGTCAACAGGGACGAGTCAGCAGTGTTAGCGCTGCAGGCTGCACTGCAAGCAGAGCCTTTCAGCATTGACATCTTCCGATTGCGTCTGCTGGACGCTAAGCAGCTGGGACTGAACACTGAAGCACACTCTGCCCAGGGTAAAGCAAGATGCATGGTGCAATGTCAGATGCTAGCGCAAGCTCCTTTGCCACATGACTGGCATCCAGCACTCAGGATTCACATCATGCTGCTTCTACAGCACATAAGATGATGGTGCTGCCCTGTCATATGTGGCGCCGGTGCATGCTCATCTATTACACGCTTGGTACTCTGCCCGGCAGCATTTGAAAGAGTCCAACATGACGTCCACACCAAGCTTCACAAAGCCAGCAACATGATCAGCTTGCCCCATGGCAATGCCTTGGTGCCCCATGTCAATGTAGCTGCTGCAATATCACATCATGCAAGCCTGGTGTAGCATTTCCTGCCAAGGCATTCCCGCCAAGATATTCCCGCCAAGACATTCCCGCCAAAACATGTATGGTCTGCTTTGGCTACAGGTGATCTTGAGGTGAGAAGACAGAGCATGGCCCGCCAGCTCCAGCACGCAGCAGTCCATGCAGCTGCTGTAGATGTCCAAGGCAAGTGCATGCCTGACAAGTTGGCACGATTCTGGAAGCTTGAAATGTTTTAGCAGCAGCGAGTGGTCTATCTACTGGTCATGGTTTATGCTCTGGTGCAGCAAGTAAAGCTCAAGCACTGACAGTGCAGCCAAGCCACCTGCTGCATTGCTCTCAGCTCAACATTATGACTTGAATTGTTTTTACAAATCATTTTGCCGTTGTTTTTGCCGCGTTAAGTATGTGCTGTGTTGTGCGGTCCAACATTTGTTACCAACACACCAGACCACCACAACATGAACCAGTAAAAGCATAGCATATGTGGCATACTGCATTTTAGCGCTCAACTGCCAATCATGCATGCATGGCTTGCAGTGTTCATGTGGCGTTTGCAGATCTGTGCTTAAGGGCAAGACAGCTTGGACTGCTAGGTGAGGCAGTAGCAGCTGAGCAGCTCCTGGCTGAGCGTCAGTTTCAAGCCTCACACACACTGACAGCAGCCGCAGACACTGGTAGCGCAGCAGACTACGCCACAGCTGTGGCTGTTGCTCAAGCAGCTGCTGTGCAAGCTGCCATCATGGCCTCAGCTGCAGCTGCCATGACTACGCGCTGCAAAGAAGCTGCAGAGTGGCTAATGAGCGCTGCTAGGGATGGCAGCTGGAGGGAGTTTGCCTTGGTCAGGCAGCAGGCTGTCTTCCTTGGACTATGTGTTCAGGAAGCAGAGACGCTAATCCAAAACAGGCGCACTGCTGCAGCCAGAATAGTGTCTGAAGCAGTCACAGTCTGCCTGCATCACTGCACTCTGGACTCAGTCAAGTCTGAGCTCACAGTCGCTGAGCTGGCTCGGTCTGCCCAGGATGATAGCTCTTTGGACATGCCATGCGCTGCCTGCACAAACTTTCCAATGAAGCAGCACCAGCCAGCAGAAACCACTTCTGTCCAGCCACAGTCAATCAAGCTTGTTCGCCAGACAGTGCATGATCTCTTTCAAGGTGCTGGCGCAAGCCAGGTGGACTCAAGCCCATATGACAGCCAGCAAGCTCTGGCGCTCATCACTCAAGCCCTGCAGGCTGCAGATGTGAATGTTGACAATGAGATGTCTGCCGGACCAGGCTCAGGTCAGTCACATGAAAGAGAAGGACAGTCATGCTTACAACTGATGCCTCAGTCACACACAGTGTCACAGACGCCGTTGCAACCACCGTCACAATCACAGACACAGTCACAGACACAGTCACAGACACAGTCACAGACAGGACAAGCTACTTGGCAGCACTGCATGTCTGCCCTGTCAGGCTTCTTTTCAAAGCAGCATATGTCTCTGCCACAGTCCAGGAGCAAGCAGGCGTCCCCACACAGCAAGCCTGTGCAGCCAGTCTCCGATGACGGTCACAGAGACATGGCAGCAGCCTTGACAGCTGCTAGGGAGCTGGGTCTGCTGCAGAGTGTCAAGCTTGCGCTGCACACAATGCAGACCCACCTGCAGATGCACCTGCAAGAGCAGCAAGTAGTCATGGCAGAGTTTGATCTGCCCACAGCAGAGCACCCCAAGGACTGCACATCAGCTTGGCAACATAAGCCTAGCTCAGGACAATGTCTGTGGCAGAGTGCTGGCCCACATGAGCAGACCAGCAAAGGGGATTCATCTGGGCATCGGCATGATGTGTCGCGTGTCGGGCAAAAGCACGCGGCAGGGCCTGTATCACTGCAACAGGAGGGCAAGATGGTGCGGCAGCTCATCGCAAAGCTTGAGAAGGGTGAGCCCCCAACAACTCAATGTGCTTGAGGATGCATCAAAACATTCTTCCGGGCTTGGCTTGCCTTGCTGATGTGCTGATAAACACCTGTGTGTTCACAGAAAGCCTGATGTTGGACAGTTGTGAACGCTGTCCATCTGTGCCTCTCAGGATGACTGATGAGCTTCTGCCTGCCTGCCTGTATCTATGCAATACTGATAGTTGTGGCGGTGCAGCCGACAGTGTATCTGCCCTTACATGGCTTTGCTTATGGCTTGTCAACATAGTACAATCAAGGCGCTTGTGAGCAGACAGCTGACGGTCTTGCAGGTAAGGTCAGACAGGCAGCAGATCAGGCTGATCTGGCAGACGTTTCCTTGTATTCACCAGATGTCACTGCCCTCCAGTTGATGCCTGCCTGACAGCACGAGTGACAGAGGGCTGCTTTTGCTATCAAGCAGAGTAATGCTTTCACAAGCATGTTAGTCGTGATTGTGCATATAGGTCAAACAGTGGAGCACATCAGGGTGAATCTGGCTGATTGGATCTTCCGATCACAAGCTTCAGCCCCAAGCCAAGCCGTTCTGATGTCCCAAGGTGCCTGTGTGGCCGCTGACTTTAGCTTGGAGAAGCTGTCTGGCTTTGGTGATCTGCTGCAGCATTGCACAGGGCTGGTCAGGCTGGAAGCCACAGGCAATGACTTGACTAGCTTGGCAGGTAGACCACACCATGCCTCTGCTGAGATTCAGCCCTGTGCTGTACGTCTCATCTGACCCTGTTTGTCCTGTACTACCCTGTCTGGTCCTGCAGATCACTGCATCACAATTGCACTTGCGCTGTGCTGTACTTGCCCTGTACTACTCAGCACTGTGTTGCAATGCCCGGTCCTGCCCTGCCTCTGCCCTGCCTTGGTCCTGCCTCTCCTCTTGCCCTCCTCTGCCTCTGCCCTGCCCTACCTCTGTCCTAACCTGACCCAGCACACATGAGGTTGACCTCGCCTCTGGTTCTTTGCTGTCCCTTGTTGTCCTGATGCCTGTCTTATATGCATATGTGCCCTGGTGCGCACATTTTGCGTCAGCATGTTGAGACTCAAACCTGGTCGTTGTAAATCACATGAACCTGCAGGCCTGGAGACATGTATGGGCTTGACACATCTGCGGCTGAACCAGAACAAAATTGAGTGTCTGCATCAAGTGCAGCACCTGTCCAATCTGCGGTAGGTAGCTTGCCAATTGCCTCGTTGCCAATTACCTCATTGCCAATCACCTCACTGCAGTCACCAGTCAGGAACAAATCAGAGCGAAAGAAAGTCAGGGAAGGAAAAAAATCAGAATGATGCAGTTCACCCCATTGTGTACCCTAAGTGTCATCACAACACGATGGGGACAATGTCATTTGCAGCTGCTCTCTGTATGGGCTTTGCTGGCATGACCGCTCAAGCAACACCATCAGCAGATGTGTCACGCACATGTTGTTGGTGTTCTGAGTGAGACCAAGCGCTGTATGCAGACCCACTGCAGGTGGGGTCTGCTCACAGCAAAATGGGCATTGCCAATGGGCAATGTCAGTTGCACAAAAGCTTGCCTGAGGATACTGCTGCCGTGCTTGTACTGACAATCACATCACATGCACTCTTGAGCAGCACTGTTGCTGTTCAAGTCACATGTTTTGTAACAACAAAAACTTGTGAGCACATATGCCCTCCAGTGACCATGGAAACAGCAAGATGCTGAATCTTCCCAACTGGTTGATCAATTTGGAAGATTCAGGTTATCTGTTCAAGAACTGCCTTGTGTGTCTTCGTCCTGCCGCAACTTTATGTGAGTTGAGTGTTTTTTTGCCAGAACCCAATATGACCATATGCAACTTGCAGGGGCCTGTACCTAGCAGATAATCACATCGCAGAGTTCCCAAATGTGACACCCTTGTGCCAGCTGCATACCTTGGAGCTGGCCAGAAACAGGCTGAACAGCCTTGGACCCTGCGGCGTCTCTTCAGAGTCCCTGTGCTGCTTGGACCTCAGCCACAACCGCCTCACAAGTCTGACTCAGCTGCAGCATCTGCCTCACCTGAGGGAGCTCACTGTTTCAGACAACCAGCTGACCAGCTTAGAGGGGTTGCAGGTATGGCAGCGACTGACTGGGGTGTCACGAAACTTAGATGATGTGTATCCAGCAAAATAGTACAGCTTGAACAACATAGAATTGCATGGAAGTGTACAATGTGCACATCTTGTGTGCAGCATGTGCTTCCAGTCCAGATCTGGCTGAACGACTTTGGTCAAATTGGCAGACTGCTGCTCCAGATGGTGTGGATGTTAGGCTGAGCAATGCTATGTGTCCCATAGTAGACATGCATGCCTTTCACTTACTATGCTGTAAGGCCTGCAAGCTTATCTTCAATTTGCCCGAATTCGCTTGGACATTGTCTCAGTCATGACTGGCACCTTCCTGAAGTGTCAAAAACATTCCACAACAGCAAGTAGTAGTGGAAGTAGCACAGACCAGTAAGCTTGGTCAAGGTAGTGATGATTACACTTGCTTGCATCCTCAGGAGAACCTGAATGGTGGGTTGTGGCCCTGTTCGGGAGAATTTGGATATTTTAATCGCATCCTCAGTGAAATGTGGATGATTCATTGCAGGCCAATCCTCAGGGGAATCTGAAAGGTTGCTTTCATTGTCAGGAGAATCTGAATGGTTGGTTGCATCCTCAGGAAAATCTGAATGGTTGATTTCACCCTTAGGAGAATCTGAATGGTTGGTTGCATCCTCAGGAGAATCTGAATGGTTGATTTCATCCTTAGGAGAATCTGATCAGTTGATTGCATTCTCAGGAGAATCTGAATGGTCGATTGCATTCTCAGGAGAATCTGTACCCTTATATGCATCCTCAGGAGAACCTGAATGGTTGGTTGTCATGTATGCAGGCCTGTCCTCTGCTGCTAGGGCTGGCAGCTCAGCACAACAAGATCACAGCCTTCCCTGCTGTCCTTGCTTGCTTGCTGCTGCGCATGCTCAACCTGAATGCAAACAGGTATCCACAACCTGTTTGCAATGCCATGCATAGCTGCCTTGGTACTCATCCCTTGCTGACAGGAATCTGTGCTTTAACATTGTACGCACTAGCATACCATGACCAGCATGCAGTCTGGCAACACCATCAGCATCCTCTGAGCTTGCATGACCTGAGGACAATCAATTCCGTGACTGTTCGGGGCAAGCATCTGGTTCTGCCTGCTTGTGCTCGTTCAGTCATGTCCTCACATGATCATGCATGTATGCAGACTGGCTGCAGAGACACGGAAGGTTCTTGCATGCTGATATGCAAGTGTTGTGCGCAGGATCAGGAGCATTTTGGAGACACCCTGGTTACCACACCTGATCCACCTCAAGCTTCAGGATAATCTCATTACCCACATGGGCCCCTTGCCTAATTTGCCCTTCCTGCAAACCCTAGACCTCTCCTTCAACCACATCAGCGATGTTGGTGTGGTGCAAACCCTAGCCTCCTTCCAGCATTTGCGCTCCCTCAGGGTGAATGACAACCCAGTGCAGCATGAGCCGCACTTCTACTTCTCCCTCCAGCGGCTCATGCCTTGGACGCAACATGAGTTTGGTCATGCCATGCACTTCCCAGATGATCAACAGATCAGGATGATCCAACAGGAAGCTGTGTTGAAGTCGCCGGAGGTTGTTCAGGCATGCTTGCAAGGGCCCCTACAAGCCAGCTGCAACAGCCCTGTTTCCAGTGATGCCTTTGGCCCTTTGAGAGTCCCAGAGATAGACATGGCCTCAGCCGGGGATGGGATTGGGCAACCTGGAGCTGGGGATGCAGCCAGGGATGCAGTCATTGCCAATGAGGACCAGGCGAGGGATGCTGACCATGACAGAGCAGTTCTCTCCAGATCTGCTGGGGCTGCTGCCTTGAGGTTGAGTCAGCATGACTTGATGATGCTTGAAGGCGCTGCTAGGCGAGTGCGGTATAGTCAGGTGATTGGCTTTATTACAGTCACCAGAACAAATACTGAAAGCTTGCCATCCCAAAAAGGGTCAAGAGTGTGCCCAGCAGGCAAAGCATGCAATAAGTTTCACAGATTGAAAGCCCTTTGATGTTCATAGCACAGGGATCTGTGCCCAGCTGAACAAGGCCGTGTTGATGCTCTTGCAGGGACAGGAGGCTTGGGACCGGCAAGCCATTTTCAGCATGGTCAGCAGGCAAAGCGTGCAGCTGAGCCAGCTGACTCACATGCTGCACTGGCGGCCGGCCTTCCCCCTGACGCACACCTCCCCTGCCTTCTGGCACAAGCTTCTGCCCTCCTTGGCTAGCAGCCACGTGTTAGCTGATGCCGAGCTTCATTTTGTGCGGGCTCTTGCAGGTGTGGTCGGCTTTGGCTCTTGCTTCTCTTATGCACAGCTTTTTTTACGTGAGTGATGACGTTACTGCACACACAAGCCATGTGTCCTGAGGATGGAAAATGTGTGTGTCATTACATGCCATGATTTCAGCCACCAAGTTTGATACTGCACAATTGGGGGAAGCAGGGGAAAGGAATCAAAGTTTATGTTCAATATTATGTTAACATGGAAACCACTAATCTCCCACTTCAGCAAAAGCTTGCTCAGTTCATTGAAACAGACAAGGCTGACAACCTCGTCGGGTCCTAGGGTCGACTGTCACTACAACAACAACGTCCTCAGTGGTTTATTGCGCATCGTGCCTGCTGCACAGGAGAAGTGACTCCAAAGTCACAGCATATGCAATGTCAAGCTAATTTGACCACACCACAAGTCAAGCTGCACACTTGGGCCTTTCTGACACCCAAAAGCACTGCCTGGTGTTGCAGAGGATGCATCACTGCGCAATGCTGTGGTCGAAGGGGCGGACTTTGCTGAGCTGGCTGGCCTTTGGGACAAGCGCTTCCGCCGCCACTTCCAGATTCAGCTCCAGCAGCCGCCCTGTGTACATCAGGTACCAAACTGCTGCCCCTGCTGCTGCTTTGAACCACCCTCTTCTATATCACCTTTGTTACAATGCTGCCGCTGCTGCTATTTTGAAAGACTCTCTTCTGTATCATTCACTTTAGTATGCTGCTGATGCTGCTGTTTTGCACTACTATCCTTTATGTCACTATGCTGCCGCTGCTGCTGTTTTACACTAGTCTCTTCTATATCATTCATGTTACTATGCTGCTGCTGCTGTTATGCAGTATTCCCTTCTATACCATCTTTGTCACTAAGCTGCCGCTGGGCTGAAGTAGTCTCTTCTATATCATTCATGCTACTATGCTGCTGCTGCTGCTGCTGCTGTTTTCGACTACTCACTTCCATATCACCGCTGATGCCATGCTGCCGTTGCAGCAGCAGCAGCAGCAGTCATTGCACTGTGGCTGCACATCAGGTCCAGACCCAACTCCAGCTTGTGCAGAGTTCTTGCAACAGGTGTCAGTCTGTCATGTGTCATTCTGTCACACATGCACTTAACAAAGGTGTACGGCGTGCTGAGTAGGGAAGGCTGGAGGGGTCGGCGCTGTACGCTCAGCAGCAGGCAGCCGTTGCAACGGCAGCTGCAAAATGCATACAGGCTGTGTGGCGAGGCAGACTGGCCAGACGCAGCACAGCCTCACTGCGACTCGTGTTGCAACAGCAGCGGCAGCTTGACAGGGCGGCTACTGCATTCCAGGTGAGTCATGCAGGGGACAAGTCCTGTGCTTCATAAAAGGGCAGCGGACATGACCTGCCACATTGTATGCGCTGTCATAGGGGTTGGTGCCTCCTGGCAGGGTCTGAAGTGAAACAAAGACAGCGCACACTAGTCCATGCCGTCCTGTGTGGTGATTATCAACCGTCACAGGCTTGCAACAGCAGCTGATGTTCCATACTCACAGGCCAACATGTACATACGTCCTGGTAGTACATTGGCAAGTCAAGAATACCCAAGCGTGCAAATCAGACAATTCTGCCATGATACATGAGCAGTCAACCTGGGAGCATAGCACACACAAACCATGATGCTGAGTTCAAGGCAAACCATGACATGCTGAGTTGAGGCATTCAGCTTAGATTGGAAGTGGTCAAAAACCCTAGCAAATTTACAGTTGTCTCACATTTGACATTTGTGCACCAGTCTGCATTTGATCTCTGACTAAATGGATTTGTCAGGCTGATGCTTCAGACGGCCCAAATGTCCATGCTCCATCAGGACCACCATCACCACCACCACAGTTACCAATTAGGGTGCACGCTCTGTGGCTCATGGGAGCGTATGTCTTGTTGCTGATGTGTGTGTAGACAGGCAAGCCCAATATAGCTCACCCTTGGGGCCTTTTGCAATCAGTGCCAAAAGGGGTAGTCTCTTCTTTGTTGTTCCTAGGCAGCATGGAGAGGGCACACAGTGAGGGAGCAGGCCTTGCTGCAGATGCGTCGACAGGCTGCAGCATCCCAGGAAGCCATCAAGCAAAGCGCTGCAACAAAGATCCAGGTAGCTTGTTGTTGCAGCCTTGCCCATCATTCATTCTGCCAAACGGGCAGTGCTTGACGCTCATTGCAAAAACCAGAAGCTTTCTGTCAGCTTCTGTCATCCAGGAGGCCAAAGGTCGTGCCATAAGATCTGCATTCAGCTTGGCACGGCATGATGTCAAGGTGCATCCTGATCAATGAAAACAGCATCACACAGCTTCCTCAATAGCGCAAAGCAGCAGGCACTCTCTCCAGGGCATATGCTCATAAGACCTGTGGGTATCATGCTCTGCCTGCAAAGCTGTGTGCTGTGACTGCACAGGCTGTAGTAAGAGGCCGGAAGCTGCGCCAGCAGCTGAGCCAAGCACGCCAGGCTGCTGCCTACACAGATGACACATTACATCCTGACTCACATGACCCTGATCTGGACATGGATGACATGAATGAGTTTTTGGCGTCCCTGCCAGATGATGAGCCATCCCCAGCGCAATCTGTAGCCTCCACCTCATCCCCAACACTTGCACATGCCCCAGGCTCAGCCCTAGTTGGTGGCGCAACTCCAGCGGCCCCTCATCAAGTTCTGCCATTGAATCGGTTAGCAGATGCTCGCAGAAGTAGTCACGCCTCGGCTAGCACATCTGGCGGGAGTCAGACTTCCTCCTCTTCTTTGTCTTTGTACCATCATGCTGCTGGCTTGCCTATGGCGCTTCCACAATCGAGTAGGGGCCACACAGATGCTTCAGTGGCTGCCAACATTGGTGGTGCTGTCAGAGAGAATCTCCAGCGCTCACACAGCACATCTGCATGGGGTCCCCATTCCAGTGTTGGTACTGTCACACAGACAGTACATCGGTCACTGAGCGCAGCAGAAACCCCAAATGGCACTGGTGCCTGCACGCAGCGTCCACCAGGACAGCAGACAAGCAGTGGCAAACCTAGTAGACATGGTTCACAGCAGCAGCAACAAGAGCCGTATCTTCCCGTATTGATAGGCAGTCATGGTGCAGCGCCAATGCAGATGGCCTCTGTGCCTGAACATGCAATGATTGCTCCTGGGTTTGCAATGGTCAGTACAACAAACACTGGCTTGCGAATCAGTCTACCTCCTATTCAGGAATTGCCTAATCAGCGGTCCACTGGTCCAGTAGCCCTTAACCGCGTGTCCAGTGACGGTGGTCTTGCAGCAGCAACGGCCACAGCTGTGGGTGGCAGTGAAGAAGACTCACAGGAAGCAGCCAGGGGCGGTGGTGGCAGGAGTGCAAGGGTGAGCCGAGCCAGCTCTAGTGTGAGGTCAGAGCAAAGCGTCGGCAGTCAGTCTCCTGACAAGGCAGCTGCCAAACAGGAGCGCCACAAGGTTGGTCTCTGCATGCCATCACTGTCAGGTGTGTAAGATGAGGTGAGTAACAAGCGCTGCAGACAAAAAAGTCACAGGTAGAATGTGGGTGCAGTCCGCGCTGAAGCAAGTGGTGTGCAAAAGGCTGATAATTGGTTCCAACAGCAATGAAATGGGGAAATCGGAGGGTAAGTCAAGTGACATCCAATATCGTGCTGTGGGCGATGCAGGCCCTAATACAGCAGCTGGCCCCTGACAATGTGTTCACCGGCTGCCAGACTGAAATAATTTGTGGTACAGTGCATGCAAGCTAGGACAGCACAGATGTGGTGATGCAGGCAATGATAGAGCAGCTGATGCAGGAGTGGAAAGTGGGAGACTTTGCAGTTGCAGAGTCCATCTTCAAGTCTCGTCAGCGGCAGTTGAAGCAGAAAGGAGGCGCTCAGATGCGGCAGAAGATGCAGGTGGGCAAGCCTAGAGTGTGTGACATGAACCATAGCACGCGAGCAGCCATGGCAGATCTTATCTTATTTATTTATTGCGTGTCATGCTGTCTCCCAACATGAGAAATATACCCCACGATTTTGTGCAACACCCTTGTCTTCCCCCCTTGCACCCATATGTAGCATCACAGTTCTGTCATCATTGTACATGTGCCTCGTGTTTTCCACATGTCTTTCTGCTGCATGTGAGCAGCCACCCTTCCCGCGTTCTCAGTATTCCGATCAGCAGTCCCAAGGTCTTTGATGAGAAAAGACTGCACACCACTTCAGTATCAATATCTGTTTGTACAGTACAGACTCAGGCGCCCAAAGCTGCAGGGCTGACTGCAGGATCCGGAGGTTCGTTTAGCTAGATTGAAGTTCCAGCTTGGGAGTCAGGCACCAAACAGCAGGGCTGCATCTGTGCCACGATATCCTTGCAATCGGGACCTCGTTCACATGCGCCATGCAGCTCTTCCTGAGCCAAGGTGAGGCAGCTGAATGTATGATACAAGTTGTCTGTACTGATGCATTGTTCCCAAACAATTGAACCAAAGTGGTTAGGACTATGTCACTGCTGTGCTGGAGCCATGCAGCAATACAGAGTCGTTGCTGTCCTGCTGTGCATGAGCATGTAGTGTATGATATACCCTTGGATGCACTGCCTGCCGCTGAAAGATGCAGGACTTCATTGCCTTGACCATACTCACCAGCAAACAGTGCCAGCAGCGTACTGTCGCAAAAGTCCGTGCTTGGCCTGATGGGTACATGTATGTCACACAGCTTGGAGACAGGCCTACTGGGGTCTTTGTCCGCAGACGGATCCATGCAGCAGCTGCTGGACAGTAGGCAGCAACAACGATGAGTTGGCCCTCCACAGGTTGTGAGTTTTGAGGGCTAAAGCCATGCGTTGGCTTTGGTATCGCGCATTATTGTGGAACACAGCTTTGTGACAAGCAAATCATTGCACTAGCAGAACAGATTTTGCTTCGGGAGTGTACATCAGTTTGGCCATTGACTGTGAGCGAGCAAGGCATTCTCACAGGTGGACATTACGTCTTTAGTTGTCTTAGGACTCGGTTCAATCAGCCAACAGTGTGATAGGTTCAAGCTAAAACAAGATGCTGTGCATGAAAGGCTGTGCATACCATGCAAATGCATCCTTGCAAGACATCTTCACTTGATTACCGAGAATTGGACAAAAACTACACTTTAGGAATGGTCATTGGTTCATGTACGTTGACCAATTTACAAGGCACCAGCTTGCTGCAGTATCTTCTTGAGCTCTCCACTCTGCTGCTTAGACACTGTGTCATCACCACCGCCAATGAACTTGCCACCAATAAACACACGGGGTACAGAGCGACCACCTGTCAGCTGGTTCAGGTAGTCCTGAATTGCTTCACCATCCTGCCTCTCGTCAAGCTGCACACCGAAGACACAATGGTCAAACGACTTGCCACGATCATGACCACGTAGAAAAAGCAGTGAAGCCAGTATCTTGACTGGTGTGCGTCAAAGACCCTGGTAAACCCGCGAACACACAAGGTGGCGATCGAATGAAATGGTTACCTCAACCACAGTGAAGTTGCTGCCCAAGTCCTGTTGTAATGCTGCCTTGGCCTTCTTACAGAAAGGGCAGTATCTGAACGAGCCAGCAGTCATCAGCGAGGGAGATTTCCGAGTATGAGACGATATGGGCGGCCATGCTGTATGTAGCATGCTTGTACTTACGACTTGGAGAAAATGACGACCTTCTCGCTCTTGATGAGCCCGTCGACAAATGACTTGGGGTCTGATCCGCCCATGCTTGGTGATGAGGTGCTTGCGGACTCTGTCTTGCTGGAGCCGAACAATCCCATGTAAAGGACAATTGAAGTGGCGGTCAGCAGCAGTAGCCCTGTC
>JAABUP010003352.1_pt1 | contig 28420 bp, 20 predicted proteins | sample 5559201 | NCBI WGS metagenome assembly JAABUP01 (sample SAMN10711887, study PRJNA513373) | rock metagenome | isolation source: Antarctica rocks | place: Antarctica | reverse complement strand
TAAGTATAGCTAAATCTATATAGAGATAATAGAGAGAATATACTATAAATTAATAAAAAACTACTAATTATAACCTATAATTATATAATTAATTAAATAATAAAATACTCTATAAAACTCGAGTATACTCGAGTTTAAACTCGAGTATAAAAATCTATATTTAATAATCGAGTTTAAACTCGAGTACTTATAATCGAACTCAAAAATCGAGTATACTCGAGTTAAACTCGATTTTTGAGTTTTTTTTTGACTACAGAGGCTATATACTCGATTTTGCCTATAGGCCAATTTTTCGTGGTCGCGCAAATTTTTTCCCCACTAGCGTCTCGCGCCAATGTTTTTTAAAACAACTGTATTTGCGAGTATGTTTTCCATCGTCACGGGTGTGGGGCCCTCCACTATGACAGATGTTGACCCCATGTCTTCACCGCTATTGCGTCTCCCAAGCGAGCTTCGCTTGGCGATCTATCGCAGTCTGCTCGTAGAATCGCCTGGTCCAGTGCTGGTGGAACTTGCGATACTGCACGGATATCGCTATCTTACCAGTCGAGATCTCAGGGTTCTAGAGACAAACCGCCAAATTCGAAAGGAGGCCCTTGATGTGTTCTATCACGAAAGCTTGTTTGTCGTTCAACTACACATTGTTATGGCCCAGACTCGGGTTTTGCATGATTTTGTTCCTATCGATATGACCCGTGTTCGCAAATGTCACATGTTGTATCCTAGATCGCACCCCAGGTTATGGTTCGACCTCAATCAATTATCCAGGACACAATGGCAGTTCAAGATCTTAGCAAGAAGACTGAACTCAGCTCCGACCCACCAGATGCAGTACCTGCTTGTCGGGTGTGCCTATTTTGAGATATGTACACTGAACGGCAAGAGAAGGACTAGAACGATACGTTCCGTGACCGAGCCACTAGAGGCCGTACGTGGCGTCAAGCTAGTCCATATTCGCGCTCTGAGTCAAGGGATTTGGCCATACATGAGATGTCTAGAAAATTTGATGATGAGCAGCAAGTCGATGACATGGACTTTGGAAGAAGGATCCTGTTTTACTCGAGGACTCCTGCCAGATACATGCAACGCTACTGGAGACTCAGAATCGCAACTTGAAAATTCAAGGGCATTAGGAGGGAGTCCGGAACAGATGTTCAGCCTACTCGGTGTGAAGCCAGTATATGAGGATTTGAGTTTCAGAGATGCCTTCCTTATAGCTAGGGAAACCGCCGATCACAAACTTTAGGCTCAACCGTGTGACCAGAACATGGCTTTGTATGGACTTCCTCGACGTGATTTTGCCAAGTCCCACGGTTCATACACACCGTGGCTGAACCAATCCAAAGTCCTCGGACCGCGAAGAAACAGGGCGCAAGGTAGCTAGCTAGAGACTTTCTTTTCGAGGCTCGCAAGTCCCCTTCTCATCTCTGACTTTACAACCTGATATTATCGGTCTATCTCGAGACGTTACGGACACTTCAAGAAATCGTGCGTCACTGTCACACAGCTCCACAGACGGGCATTCCTGCAGCCCTCGAGGTAATACTCGGTAATCGCGGTGTCTCAGAGCCGAAGGAGCTGATCGGCAGTGAAAGGTATGTCTTATTAGTCTGTGCGTGATAACCTGCCTAATGACATAGTGAGTAGTCAACGAGGCGCTACCAGCATAGTTCTATAGGCTAGTTCTCTGCTGCCCACAATCGTTTCTGCATGATGCATTGTCACTCCAACAGGGCGCGGCCTAGCTTCTGAACATGCTGGCCTACTGCTGCATAACGTGAAGGTGCTGGCCTAGACTCGGTACATGGTTGTCGCCCATTGGATTGATGACTCGTCTATGTAAGCTTGGAAAATCTGCAACGTAAGTGAAATGACCAGAAGCACTCACGTTGACAATTAGTATCAAAAATGGGGGCGGTGGTAGGCATGCCGACTACCCCAACTCTACCCACTTTGGATGTCAAGAAAACATCCTGATCGACCAACTATGCAAAACTATCGATTACCGAGACACGCTCTATCACCAACAGCATAGCTAGAGAGTATGTGCGCATATAGCACGCCACAGTTGATGTACTGTATCTCCCGAAAGCTGCAATAACTTTCGGTGCGCTGGGGAGTGCGGAAACCAATTATGGAGTGAATAAATCATCCATTATTGACTGGGTCTTTCAGTGGCCTCTTGCTTCCATTATCGCTCTTTCACTGGAGCAAGAAAGCTCAAGAAAGAAGTTTTCGGGGGGAAATGCGGGTGCGGCGCTCTCGCGCTGTCAAAGCTGCAATGGAAGCCTCCGCTCTCAGCTGGCCGCTAGTGATGTGGCTTGCAGCGCTAAGATGACTGAAGAATACGGCAGACTGCCTATTGCTGCAGCTATAGCGTTCTTCAAGGACACTCAGCCAGCCATTGCCTGTATGCAGCATCTTTCCACTTCAATCTTGGTAAAGGTGGAGCACATACCTTTTGACTACTAAACATCTGGCGCTTCCATCCCAATCATCAAGCCATCTTGTGCATTGTGATCCTGCTAGTCTATGCAGTACATCACATGTTTTTGGTCTGATGAGTTCGACTCACCGACACCGAAGTAAGCCGTTGCGATATTGTCAGATTGTCGGAGGTTGAGACAGGTCTGGAGTGTCGCCACATACCGCTATTGGCTCATAGCATCAGCTGAAGGATACGTCCTAAAGTTGGCGGTAGGATGCGTGCACCCTCGGCATGAAACCAGCCCCGAGTCTTCGTGAGATATAAGAAGACGTCTCAACCGACGTGCTCAGCTTTTTAAGCACGACAAGTCTGACAAAAGACATCTCTGGACAAGCCTTATCAGAACACCTGAGAACCTTTCAAACAGAGAATCCTCATCTTATTCAATATGCCTGAGATCAATGATTATTCGGACTATGATGAATTCAAGAAACCTGGATTGTTCACGATCATCAATAAGAACACCGGAACAGTCCTAGACCTTTGGGAGTCAAAGCCTGAGGGAGGTACTGCTATTACTGGACAGTATGTTTTCCAGTACCCTTCCACAACAAAACCCACTCACGTCACTGTAGTGAGTCCCATGGCGGAGATAATCAGAAATGGCAGATTGCGGACGTTGGAGATAGCAAGTACGTGATTGTTTGCCGAAAGACTGGCTCGTACGTTTGGGCCACAGGTATGTGTCTTTGAACCCTGGCAGGCTAGCATCTACTGACGCGAACGAGATGATGGTGCGGCTGTGGTATCTAGTGTTGGCTTCCCCGACAAAAGCAAGGCGCACTGGAAAATCCAGAAGCCGGATGCCGCAAATCCACAGATCACACAGTATGTTCAATTCCTACTGATTGTCAACATTCTCATCGCTGATTGAAGGCTAGGTTTCTGAGTGTGCCAATCCAAGGTGCCGTTCTCGAGCTTAAGGATGGCTCAGACAAGAATGGAACGAAGGTCCAGGCTTGGACACAGAATGATAAGCGCAATGGGCAGAGGTGGCTTCTAAAGAGACTCAACTAAGCAGCTCGCTACTCGCAATTCGAGTGGGTAAGGTACAATCTGAAGTCTACTCGGCTTTGGCAAATCGCTGTCTTTTACTTTTTCTGGTTTTGAATTGATCGTCAACTGTCACTCCTTTGCTGCGGCCGCAGATAGCAGTCAATTGATTATCTTATTTGAAATGATCGTTTTAGTACAGGCATTTTCGAGCCGGGATTTTGCATTAGCCATGATGTCCTCGTCCGCGTCTTGACCTCATGTTAACGCAAGTCGCCTACATACGTTATCGTGATAGCCCCATGATTCCACTAGATGATTTTAATCACCCATCAGCTTCCAGGACTACCATGGGGTCCAAAAGAGTGGAATGACTTGACAATCGAGAATTTTATGTATGGAAATTGAATCAAGATGGCGCGAATGGAAATTATTTAGGAATGCCAAGACCCTAGCTGCTCTTGGCATGTCGGAAAATCAAAACCAAAAGTAGGACGAGCTGCCTCTTTGCTTACTTCGATGTCGTAAGGCGATCGAAGCATGGAATCATCAACACCGAAGCTGTTTTCCACAGGCCCTACCACGACGATCGTAGAAGAGTGTTCTCCGACTGCCATGCAAAATTGCTCTCGGCGAGCCTCGGCGAGAACAATGGTGCAGAACTTTTACGCGGCCTACGGGTATGCAGGCTTCGCAGGAATTATTTGGGCAATTGTCATTGCATGTGCGCGCTAGGAATCCCCATCATCGCCATTGGCTCAGTAGCCATTCATATATTTGTGTTCCTCAATCTCCTGACGTACTCGAGCAACTCCCCAATTCGTTAGCTAATCTGCTTGAGGCAATCATCACAGGCCCGAGATCCTGCGAGCGCTGCCCCATGGTAAGGAAGACTAATAAGCGAACGAGAGGGAGCGATGTGGTGGGTCACGGAATTCCCGACCCAACCGATGACTAGGATGAGCTTGTAGGAGCGAGCCAATTTTGCTTAGTTGTCATTCAGCCGAGTCAACTTGGCCTCGAATGGCAATGCAACGGCTTCAGGTCACATTCATGACCCGGTTCGTTCCTGCTGACCTTCTGTAAGGCCATGTGCCAACATCATACCAAGCTAAAGCGGGAAGGCGATCCGACATAGAGTTGAGGGGTAGCTTGTTGGTCGCGGATGCGCGATGCGAGATGTTGGTAAGCTGACATGGATGAGCAATTTAAAGATCTCGCGTCCCATCTTCTCCAGACTCGTGCAAGGTCAAATTAACAGACGAAGATTGAGAACACCAACCCTTGAGAAACAGTGATGTCTGTCCAGTCCTTTCAATGGCTTTTCGCCCTCTCTCTTGCTTCATTAGCAGCATCCCTGCCTTCTCCTGCGATTGATACGTCCGCTTACAGATCCGGTTCGATCATTAAGCGTGACGTTTGCATCATTGGCGGCGGCGCGTCAGGCACATACGCCGCCATTGGTCTACGCGACAAAGGCAAGAGCGTAGCTGTCGTGGAAGCGCAAGGCGTATTGGGTGGACATACAAATACGTATACGGACCCTGCAACGAAAGCAACGTACGACTACGGAGTCATAGAATTCGACAATACAACTACCGTAACATCTTACTTTGCGCGCTTCAATGTCCCTCTCACTACGGTATCGAACACTGCTAGCTCCGCTCTGAAAAACTACTACGTGGACTTTCGCACTGGCAAGAATGTCACCGGCTACACTCCTACTGACCCTACAGCAGCCTTTGGCTCGTACGCTGCACAGTTGGCCAAATATCCCTTTCTCAACACACCCGGCTGGGATCTGCCTGATCCCGTGCCCGCAGATCTACTGATTCCTTTCGGGGACTTCATAAAGAAATACAATCTCGCTGGGGCTGCGTACACCCTCAATGAATATGCGCAGGGGTTTGGAGACCTCTTAACCATACCTTCGCTGTATGTTCTGAAGTACTTTGGCCTGTCAGTCTTGGAAGGGGCACAGACTGGATTCCTCACCACTGCAAGACATGACAACGGTGAGCTATACGAGAAGGCGCGAGCAGAGCTAGGAGGTAAGTGATCAATTTTGAGCATCAGCATGCGATTGGAGTAAACCTGACCTGGTCAATTTGTTTGAATGAATTTGCTCTTTAATCACACTCTCTTAGTTGTCTGACACCTTCTCCAAGCATATTCCTAGCCTTGAAAGATCAAAGCTAATCTTATAAATACCTTAGATGATGCACTCGTGAACAGCAAAGTGATTGGCACAGACCGAAATGGTGCCGGGGTGAAAGTTCTTGTCAAAACCCCTCAAGGAATTAAACTCATCTTGGCGAAGAAATTGGTTATTTCTATTCCGCCACTACTATCCAATCTCCGAGGCTTTGACCTGAGCCCGACCGAGCGGAAGCTCTTTGGCCAGTTTCTGAATGGCGCCTATTATACTGGGATCTTAAACAACACCGGAATACCTGATGACATTAGCATCAATGGTGCCGGTGCCGATACGCCGTACAATCTCCCACCAGGTACTCACTTCTTTCTTTCCGCTCCCACCACCATTAGTCATGACACTCTGTATCCTTGAAAATCTGGACAAGGGAGGCAGCAGCTGACATGACTTCGGTAAACAGTACCTGGTCTCTATGGAATCACGCCTACCGGCATCTCAGGCCTCAAAGACATCAAGTTTGGCGCCATGACAGCTTTGGCATCCGACTCCGCTGTGAAATCTGCTGTCATATCAGAGGTCCAGAAAGTCGGGGCTGCCGGCACGATTCCAGCTGCTGCGAGCTCTATGCCTGAATTTGTTGCCTACAACAGTCACACGCCTTACGAGCTGCGTGTCTCGGCAGATGCAGTCGCCGCGGGATTTTACAAGAATCTGACGGCTTTGCAAGGGCAGAAGAACACCTGGTACACCGGTGCTGCGTTCAACAAGCATGATTCTGGCGACATGTGGGCTTTCACTGCAGGTTTGTTGCCGCAAATTGCGGCTTAGTAGCACAGATTCACGATGGAGGAGAAGTGGAAGTCAAAATAACATTAATATTGTAGCATAAGAGGGGTTGTTATCGCATAGTGGGTACTTTTCGGTATCGGTGTCCAGCTCTACTTTACTTTAGCGATATGAGACATAAGGCATTTTACATAATCGAAGCTCATTTGACCCAGTCAGGCCAGTGGTCGGTTCCGGCTACGCTTTTTGCCATTTTCAAGACATGTCTTTGATTGCTTAAAGGTTGCCGTGAGCTTGAACGATACGGCCGTTGGGGAAGGATATAGGAGAGGGACAAGAGGTACGTAATCATCAGATCTCTAACAAAGAATCGCGTAGCTTAAAGCAAACAATCTCGGTGTTCCATGAGACGAATTGATTTCGAGGTCCACAGATACAGTAAGTCAGATTCAGGGAAGAGAAAGTGGCAGTGCATTTCTTGACTCCCTTCAAGATTGATTAGGCCAAGGAGACGAGAGTGGCACTGGTACGGATTTGGGGGCCAGTCTGATGAGAAGCTAAAAAGAAAAGAAGGGGACATAATAGCTAGTCGAAGACCTAAGACATTCCCTCAGAATACTTGCCAGAAAGACAGCGGCGCAAGGGTGTCAATGGATTTGGAGGTGACTTCTGGAAAATTGCAACAATCATTGGCAGAGAGAGGAGCCTACTAAGAAGATTCAGCAATGGCATCATAGCGCCAATTTCTTCCCCGGACACCGTTGCGGCTCAGAGTCCGAACACGGTCTCTGGCTTTTGACGGCTTTTAGCCATTGACGAAATGATCGAACTGTCACCGGACAACTTGAAGCTTCCAAATCCCATCAGACATAAGACAGCGATGTTCCAAACCGTAAAATGTGCATTCAAGTTTCTTCCCCAATCTACCCATCATGGCAAAGTGAAGAGAACAAAAGCACCCCAGCGTCATGGCTCCGCTCAAAATTGCGATTGCTGGAACTGGTATAGGAGGACCAGCAGCTGCGATTGGTCTCGCTCGCAATGGCCACTCAGTCACCATCTACGAACGATTGACCTCAATGAGTGAAGTGGGCTTCGCCTTCCGGATCACGCCTAATTCAGATCGATGTCTCAAGCACCTGGGTATCGACACAGTCGCCGGTGGAGCTGTGGCTGCTAATTCAGCGCGCATGTTCAACGCCGAGGGGGAGATGCAGCTATGATGAAGTACATGCAGTTTCTCTCTTCGCACGATGCGATCAAATACACCGAAGAGGCATTGCACATGCAGAGGGAGACGATATCATGATAGTCTCGCGCCACGAAACCGATTGTCTCGAGATAGGGCACAAGTATCCATGCTCTGAAGTACATCTGTCCTCGAGTGTTGATACCTAGCCATTCATCCATCACCAAAGTAAGCAAATTCTTCAGCTATCTCACAAGGAGACCCTTTACTGTCGGTAATGCGGTCCAAGTGAATATCGCCCCTCGCATCTTTCAGTCTACAGATCGCAAGGATTAAGGGTGAGGTAGCATACAACTGTGTAAGCTTCTATCTATGCACTGTGACTGGAAATGCCTTTGGGGCTACCATGTCTATACAGACAAGAATTCAGGGGCAGTGATTTACCATAAGGATTCTTTACTGAAAAGGAATGCAACTTGATGCCCGAAAGAAGCTCCTATTGACGATTCTGAACCGTTTCAAGATTTACTGCCTCTAATGCTGTGTTCAACTGTTCAGAGACCCAAAGCTGAACGTATTTTAATCTACAGCATCAGCTGTCATGTTGAGATTCTGATTCTTGGCATGACTAGTGGGGAAAAAGCCATATGGATCTACAACCTCCCTCATGTCACCTATAGCCAAGAGTGGAATGCTTTATTTACCCAAAGAGATTTGGCTGAGCCAGCTGTGCTACTTATGGGTAAGAAAGACTAGCACCAAGATCCTAGTAGACGTACGTTGACGAGTCCTCCTCTGGCATATACCTGAAAAAGTGTCAAGACATGGTCACAAAATTTCTGTTGTGCTTTCTTGAATGTTTTCAGGCAATGTTGTTGGAGAAACTACACGGGATCACACATAGTGAGCTGCACTCCTGCTTCGGCATGACCCCATTTCCTGCTGGTCCCCAATCTCAAGAAGGTTATCTTCAGCGATTCAAACTCAAGCGCAGCGGGTGAAGCTCTGGAAACTTTGCCTTCTCCTTTTTTGAGTATCCAGCTCGGATGACAGCTGTATGAATATTGATCTGAGCCTCATGAATATGATTCTCTCAGTCAGGATACAGAGCCTTTGGGACAATGGCTACAACATCCCCCCGTACAAGTCCATCAAGCCAGTCTACTTTCTCTGTCTCTTCAGCTCTCTTGGCATCCTCGGGCCATGAGATTACATGGGTTTTTGGCTGTCGACTGGCCAATTCGTTTCTCGTGATAAGTGGGTAGGAGATGACTGTGTTGGACCATTTGGCGAACGATTTTTGCGTACCCACTTCGCGAGGGATTGACTGGTCGATCCGCGGATCTTCGACGCGCTCTTTAATGACTCTACGAGCTTCGAACCAGCTCCAGATTCCGCTCGCGCCCTTGCTATCATCATACCCTTGATCGTGGCTACCTATTTTGAATGTTATACGTTGTACGGGTCTATTGAGGCGTCCAATGATCGGAGTGCTTTTCACGTACGGTAGTAGAGGGCTTCGTTGGACGACAACCAGATAGTCGTCACGATATGCTGTTGTCTCCAGCCAGTAATGTGCCAAGTCAAAGATTCGAGAGACTATTGGCAGGGGGAGTGTGCGTGGTGAGCACTTTCTCAAGATAAAGCCGACAAGAAATTGATTATAGTCGCTCGAGTGGGTCCTCGCGGTGTCTTGTGAATACCGATCATCTGCAAGCGATAGTAGGGAGATGGAATGACCTAGCTCCTGCGAAAGTCTAGATCTTCGAGCTCCTAGTTTAATAAGGATACGCGCTGAGTCGTCGCTCTTGGAAAGGACCGCAATCATAAGGGGCGTTCTTCCTTTGTCGTTCTCTGCTTCGAGGTCTCCGCCAGCCTCAAAGAGCACGACTATCTCATTCACACGGTTCCCTCTCGCCGCAAAATGGAGTGGTCGGTCGTTATTGATATCAGTAACATTAGGATCAGCCTTATGAGCCAACAGATCAGGCACAAGCTCTGGCATCACCTGGACCACAGTGTGCAGCGCCGTCCACTGCATTTGGGTGGCCTTTGTGTGGATGTCTGCTCCAGCTTCGATGAACAACCTTGCCATTTCGCAGTTCTGAATGCAAGCGATCTGTAAAACTGTCAATTGCGCTGGGGTTTTTCGATTCAGGACTTCGAGGAAAACACTCGGATCAAGGATAGATTTCGTGGACTCGAGCATCGCACGCGTGATTCTACTTTTACCCCTGGCCATAGACCAATAAAGAGGACCTTCTCCTCTCCAATCCACCTCAGTGAATCCGTTTGACTTGCTGCCGCCACTTCTCACGAGATCGGCAGTCAAAGAGGCCTGCTCCTTATCATCTCTCGGCCCGAAGAGAAGCGCATGTAGGATATTTCGACCAGGGGCAAAGCGAAGATTGACGTCGCTTCCTATATTCAAGAGGAACCGTGCAGCATCAAATGTGCCGGTTTTGTTCCATAAATAGTCATCCTCATGGACTGCTTGGTACAAAGCGGTAATCCGAGAGTTGTTTGCTTGGTCATTTATAGTCGCCCCATTCTCAATCAAATATTCCATGGTATGAACAGAGTCTGTGCGGGCTGCCCATAGAAGCACTGTCTGACCAGAGAAATCGCGCGTGTTAACGTCGGCTCCTCTCTCGACCTCGTCCTTGACTATCTGGAGGAAATTGAAATGAGCAGCGACGATTATAGGTGGGAGAATATGGGATGCCAAACGGTGAGCAACCCTTAGCCGCTGAAAGCGAATGAAACGACCGGACTGAGCCCATTCATTGTGTTGTCTAAATATGGCGCAGCCTCTGTGACGGAATAGGGAAGCAAGGTCACTCTCCGCGCTAAGCTCCGTTGGAAAAAAGCCACCAAGAACCATGATGCTTGAATCATGGGCTCCTGTACGGTTACTACCATCTAAGAAAAAGAAAGTTTGGAGCCACTTCAGCAATAGGGTTTCGGAAGAAGCGAAGTGGTAGAGAGCGTTTTCGTAGCTATGATTCTTCTCCGTTGAATCTGTAGAGATAGAGATAACATGATGAACCCAATAGATCGCGCTGTACTCCAAGAACTGATTAGGTTCAAGCCTTAGGTGTTTCTCAAATCGCCGGATCGAAGTCTGCTCGTCGTCCGCCGCTCTAATATATTTCTGATCCTCGTAACAGAGATACAAGAGGCATGCTTCGGCAAGAGATGCATGTGCAAGATGTAGGTTAAATGTCAAAGCTGGATAAGAGCGTTGGCTCAGTAAGTAATCTCTGACAGAGGCGTGCGTCAGATTGACCGTATCCGAAGTCGGGTTAATTTCAACGAGTGGAACACATATACGCAGAAGTGTTTCCCTGAACGCAGCAATCCGCTTCTTAGGGTCATACTTGAGCTGACCTAGGGCAACAACGATGGCGATATCCAATTCTGAGACTTTCAAGGGCCTGATAGCTCCTCCAATCCACCGGAGCAGCTTATGAGCAATTTGGCGAAGTCGTGGCTGCAATCGATCAATGTCATTCGGGATTCGGCTGTAGAATGCATCTGCGTCTTGGGGAAATTCGGAGAGAGCTTTAGCAATCGCAGAATAGCTAACCTGGGCAGACAGGTGCTCCAACATCAAGCGTACCTATAGGAACATGCCTTGGGCCCCCGAGGACAGTGTGGCGTTTATCCGCTCCAGTAGGTCAGTGTCGAGATCTCCTCGCCTTCCAGCGAGCTCGGGAATCTTGACCAATAGATACGCATTTATATCAGCTCTAGTAGATTCTGCTATGATCTTCACATGTGCGAACTCTTTACCCAGAGCTTGCTGAATTTCTGAACCAATTGACAGATCTTCTCGGCTCATGATAGCGATGTTGTATAATTTGGCTAAGTAGCCACATTGCTTGATTATTGTCCGCTGCTCTTATGCGGGGCACTCATCGAGCCCATCTAGAATAAGCCAAGCTGGCGCACTGCCCATTACACAAAGATTCTCAATGATTTCAGTGACATTATCAACTCCTACTGGCTCGCCTCTCTCGTAAGACTCTCCGACTTCCTTTGCTTTAGCCTTCACATCAGGGGTCGTCTGCAACAACTGCCATGCCCAAGTCCGTAATATACCAAGTGCGAGTCTCTTACTCTCCGTCTGGACCTTACAAAAGAAATAAGCCGTGCTGTAGCGTTTCTGCAGACTAGTGACGATGTGGGCAGACATGTAGGTCTTGCCGCAGCCTGGCGACTAGTGACCCATAGTAGATTAGGCTGACCGGCTTTCGAGCTGAAGAATCGGGAAGCTGTAGGATCATTTTCTATCCATGAACAGCTGCCTGCATGTTTGGTCTGTCTGATGGTTTCGAAGTCCTCTTTAGTTGGCACTGGCGCTAGCCAGGTACAGAGACCACGAAACAAATCATTGCCTCGATCTTCATCTCGCTCCTGATTCTGTTGGAGAAGGTTTCTTTCCAGCAACTTCGCGTTACGTGCCTGATCTTCCGCAGCGGCCAGTCCCGCTTCCTTTTCCGTCTCTCGGCTGAGCGAGTCAATCAATGCTATCTATTTGATTGCATCGTTCTTGAAACTCTTCCAGACGCTTTCTCTTAGGACTTTGGAACTGACTTTGCTGAACAAATTTCGATTATCCTGGCGTTTGAATAGATCCCTTGTCTTTCGGCAAAAGCTTAGGAACTCAATGAAAACTTTGCAAAGAGCGTCACCGACTCGAGTGGAATCAGAGAACAATGATTCGTATCTTTGAAGGCGACTCAATATTGGGCCTATGCGGGTCAAAAATTCAGCTACCTCGGAGAAGTAATCGTGAAACTCTTTGACGGCCTACCGTGAACGTCAGTCACTAGTATACGAGAAAGAAAAGATTTCGTCCGCGGAGCATACTACGAGAACAAGTCGCACACTACCCCACAATAGAGACAAGATTCCATGGGGATCTGCGTTCGAGAAAACGTCCATAGCGGCTCCAAACCTTTCTAGCCCTTGGAGGAAGGGCTGGAGTTGGTTTGCATACTTGCGGTCCTACTGCTGCTCGTATGGCGATGTTCCATTGAGTGAATATCTGATAGGACATCTTGTGGCGAGCATGATGTAAGTATAGCGCGCTCATCTGTTGACAGACTTGGATCTGCTAGTTGCGCTTCCCTTACAATTGCCCAGGCGCACTTCTGCATAACCTCAGGTGCGCCAGTTGGTTCATTTTTTGGGCTAATGCTACTGGAGTCAGACATAATTGTTAAGTAAATGAAGGGAACCTGATGTGTGGCTGGTCTCCATTCAAAGGTAAATATGCCTGAGCAGAGACGAGTCGTGAACGATACGGACTGCCGGATGTCTCAGAGCTGCTTGCTGCCTTTTTGCGATTCAAGAACAGCCTTGTACCCTGCGCGAGCGTATACAGCGTGGTCACTGCGACCTTTTATGCAGGCGACCACTCAACTGCGGCTGAAGCAGATACTGCCGTAGGAGTAGTACAGGATTTCGGTTGTTCGCTTAGTCAATCAAGCTGAGATGCAGCTAGATAAAGGCAAGGTTACATTACAGCCTTATGCACTAGCGGCGCCGGTCGGTGATCTTCCAAGAGCGAAAGTCACTTCAAATCCATCGAAGGATTCAAGCTGCATTAGCCAGGCTTCAATAGATAATGTATCCTCACAAGCTACCATATCCTCCCTGGGCGAGTCCAGTCACCTATGACGACTCACAGCCAGCGCCAAGCGCCCAGTCATTGAAGCTACCGGGCGACTATTATATCCCACCTGCGCATCTGCCTCAATTCCTTAAGACCAATCTCGACGTTTCTCGCTTGAGCAATATTTTTTTTTCCTTCTGGTTCGCTGGCCGGCCTTGCAACGTCCGCCCCTTGCACCGCCAGTGCCTCTCCTAGCGCTCCATCATCATCATTGAGCAAGCCGACCTCCACCTCGTTTGGTATGATAAACAGATTTATATGAAGCCACTTCCGCCTTTTCTACTTTGCTATTGAGTTCTTTTCTCGTCACATTTGCGCGTCTCCGTTAAACGCCGATGCTTGCGGCCTGGTGTAGTCATATACGAAACTTGTGCAGCACGAGAGCGATTACCGCATAGCAGTCGAGATGGGTTTACTACACTAGGGCATCTCGTGGGCGCAATGGAGCGTGTTTGCTGCCTAGGTACGGCCGACTGCGGTGTCTAAGCGCTATTAGTATGACGAGCTTCGACTCTTCCGTCTGAACCTCATCTATCGTTTCTGTTTCAGGCATTGGATGGATGGGTATCATCTGCTACACACAAATTTCGACTCCTTCTTTGGGAGGAATCTCGCGTGGCCGCTGATACTATTCGCCTATTTGACAGTGGTACTGAATGCCATGCAGGTGGTCCTAGCGTCTGGGAGACAGGACGGCTAGACTGAAGGGGCTTTCTTTGGGTTGGGTGTGGTGGTGGTGATGGCGATTGTTGGGACCTTCATTGCAGTAGCTGGGTTTTTCATTGTATTGCTGTGCTTGAATTTGGCGAAAGCGCTGCGATGCTTCTGGGGATTATGCCATCTTCCTTGGTTTGTGGGGACGGGTTATATCTGTCTCATTACAACACTGCCCATTCAGGGTTATAGGGCCGTGGTATTAAGGTTCATGATTTTGCCGCACAGCGACACCAACTTCGCTGCCCGCAACACTAACTTCGCTGCGACTCTCAGTATCGCGATTTCGCGATCTATTCACCACTCTAGGCCCACTATCGGCAGGCGGATTGCCCATCAGATTCCTCGCTTTCTTGGGTGCTGCGGTGCCACCAAGGCCTCCACTTGCTGTCAAGGCAGCCGCCAATGTACCTAGGGAAAGCTCGATTTGGGATGAGTTCCACTCCTTGGTAAAGTCGACACGACCCGCTTTAAGGAGCTGTTCGGGGTGTGTGTGGATCGTTGGGTGGGTAGGCGCTGTGGGTTTTCGTAGGACTTTAGGAATGTTTTTGAAGAAGTCGGCGGGACTGTTATACCGTTGTCGTTGTTCCTCAATTTGGACCGCTGAGTCGACCTCGCCTCCACTTTCGAACGTGGCCTTAGTGAACCCCACAAGCTGGCTGTAGACCGCGAATTCAAGTTTGAGTTTGATGGCGTATATAAGCGATTTGACGCTCGCTTCGGCGACGTAGTTGTCACTGAATTCAAGTCCAATCAGAACCATGTCCATACCAATGCAGATGAAGTTGATGGCTAATAGTCGCAGCATGGCCCTGCGTGTGCGCATGTAATATACTGCCCCAAGCAGTTTCACGGTCGCGACGATGTAGATGCTACTAATGACCGACTCTTGAAGACAGAAGCCCATAAGCTGAATGCGCTCCATCGTATTGAATCTGTTCACCCATTTGCCAGAGGGCGAGTTGGCCCCGTATATGAAGACAAGTGTTGGAGTGTGTAGAGCCAGACCGTCAATGATTATGGCTGCAAGAACGCTGCGGAGGAGGAATTTGTGTCGAATGACAAGATTGAGGCGTGAGTAGAGGACGAAGGATTGGCCAGAGACCATTGCGATCCAGCCTGCCATCCCAAAGTCAGTACCTATCTTCCCGAGCATGCGCAAATGTTCAGGGGCCAGAGTGGGAGCACATACCAATTTCAATGAAAGCAAGGTCTACCAGCCACGAGGTACCCACGAGGAATTTCAAAATGAAGCCAAGTGCGTGCAATATGCAGCCCCACGAGCAGATGAGCAAGGACCAGAAGTAGATACCTGAGCGTCTGTGAAAAGTTAGGGCGACGGTCAGGTCCAGCTCAATAGCGAATGCCCATGCGATCGCTGAGCATGCCGCCAGCATACAGTAGTCGAATGGGTCATAGGTAAGCCGTCCAGTGACACCTTCAATGGCTCTCTCGGACAACATGGTGGTTGGACGCGGCTGGTCGATTTGAGAATCAGGGGAGCTGTCTTGACAGTCTCATAACTGGAGAATGGCGCTAGACTGTATCCTAGACGCTGTGAAATCCACAACGCAGTAGTTGACGAAAAGGCTCACGCTGGTGGATAGTGGAGGTTGAAGAAAGGCCAGAAAGTGGAGACAGAAGACACTCACCCGAGTCCCACGGGAGGACCCATCAACGTCATTGGTCTCAGCGGGACGGGTTGATCTCACGCGCTATCCGAACTCAAACTTACACTAGCCGAATCTTAATCCCCTGGGGGGACTGGGCGAGCTGGGCGAGCTACGCAGATGGGAACAGTGACCGGATACAACAGCTCAATGATGAAACATTTGAGTGATTTTGCTCATCAAGGTGACTCGGTAGAGCGCGTACTCTCAATTCCTGGTGAAAGCTTTGCGCGCTAATAGAAGGGCTGAATCCTAAATGTGGAATAGTGGCCCTCCACATTACGCGCAAGAGACACTTTGCAGCCTTTTTGCAGCCATTAGGGTGACGAGCTTAAGTAGGTATGTCGGAAATGATGCAACCAAATCGCTATCGCACATCACTTTGTGAACTGTAAGATGTCTGGCAAGCTTCCCAGACACTACAGGGGACCCATAGGAAGGGTCGTGACTGTACGATAAATGTTTTGCCATGGGTTGGCTGAGATATGGCTTTGTCCCTTTCCTGATCGAGATGCACATCACTGGAGATTCTGTCCAAATGCCGGCATTTGGCGGTCACGGGCCCTTAGAAGGGGTCACCCCCCAACCGAACACACCCTCCAACCGAACGGCTCATAGGGCTGAACTGTGGCTTAGAACATCATTTTTGCAACGTCACTGTATGAGAAAACTTTGTATATGAAACTTATATCAATTTTGATTTTGGGAAGATTTTATATGAGGCACTTTTCAGTATCTCGCGCGGTTGTAAGGATATAGGGGGGGTGTTCGGTTGGAGGGTGTGTTCGGTTGGGGGGTGACCCCTTCTACCGAGCCGAGCAGTTGGCAAGGTCATCAACATCAATCACGAAACCGAGATACCCAGAGGGTTTCTTCGCCACCAAGAGTTCGCAATTATCAAGTATGTCGAGAGTGAAAAATGAAGGCTGGTTCGCGTGAGTTTTGACACTCAACGCAAATGTTGCAAAATGGTAGCGGCTTGGCGCCCCTGTCTCCTAGACAACTACCGAAGTAGACATGTCAACCCGATCGCGCCAAATGTTTTAATTGATACGAGTAATTCTCCATTTTTCTACTCTGACGCCCTCAACCCTTCGATACATGCGGTCGGCTGAGATCTCTCAGTTTTCATAGCCTGAACAGCCTCCACTGACGAAAGCCACATATCCCCAATGTCGAACCCACCAGCTGAACCGACCACGAAACACCCTGGAGACCGTCTTGCAACTTACTTCGAGACCTTCTTCAAAGGATTTGGTAGTATAGCTACCCTAGGCGCTTCTTTGACTTTCTCCAAGATCGTTCAGAGCCCTGTGCCACCTTTCCACGACTATGGGTTTTCGAGTCAAGGAATCCAGTACCTGCTAGCGACATCTTGGCTTCTCTTCGTGATCACGCTTGCTTTCACATCATTAATTGCGAGTGCTCTGAGTCTGTGGCGGCCTCAGGCTGTGTTGGCCTTCGGAACCAAGGATAGCGAAACGAGGAGACAAGTCCTTTGGTTTGCTTCGGGTGCCTCGGCCCTGCTGCTTGGACTGACCGTCGCTGCGTTTCTGACTCTAGCTTTGGTTGTCGTGGCATATGTAGGACCAGTTGGATGGGTTGCTGTTGTGTTTACTGTCCTCCTCGGAATGCTAGGCTTTGGCGCCATCATCTGGCAAAGTCCACTAGGGTGGCCAAAACGGTTGACTGAATCACAGCGGAGAGAATTGGAGACCTTAGAGGCACACCTACCACGAGCTCGCGGAACCATGAAGAGAGAACAGGATAGTGATCTGACTAGAGAGCAACAAGGGCGATCGTTGCGGCAGCACTCTAAGGAGCCAAACGAGGGGCAACGTGGATATGGTCGCTCTACCAGCGGAGATTATGCAGGCGGCAGATGGCGCCATAGCCAGAAAGATGAGCCACATACGACAAATCGATACAGTAAAGCAAGCACCATTATTTCGGACGCTTATGGACCTGGGATCTACGGGCAGCGAGAGGTTACAATGTATGATGATGGAGTTCGTGAAGGCTTGGTAGTCGGCGAGTATGCAAGATGATTGCATATTGTGGGGTTCTTTTGGATTCGGATGATTTCTCCTGAGCATTACTCGGGCCACCTTAATTGAATTTTACCTTTGTAGCACGAAGGGCGACGCAAGCACCTTAGTCTTTCGGATACCGCATGAATTCGGACTACAGTAAGAGTGTGGAGACCGTCGCTCAACTTTTTGGAATATTATGCCAATGTTATTTCAAGGAATGAGAAAACTAACCAACATCCTACTATCAAATAAGCCAATTTCAGCTGTGTCAGAGTTGGATTCCAGCTCTCAATCGAATCCGGCGATCGCATTAATTACCAGCACGCCGCAAGGACTATTGCTAGATCGACGCAAACAAACGTCTTTTGTCAAGATCTCTCCACCACGTCAGAATTCGACTTCTAAGGCACGTTCACAAGCGAGCATCCGGAAGTGGCAAAGACGGAATTGAGCTTCCCAGTGATGAAGGAGAGCACGGACGCAGGCAGGTTCAGTACGCTACTCAAGCTGTCGGGCACATTGTCCGTTGCGATTTGATAAAACAAACAGAGCAAGTCCCCCGGATCGGTAGTCAATTGCCCATTTGTGATCGACTGGCCAAGATTGAGAGCGTCGAAATTACCTACTCCAACGTTGCCGCCAAAGAGTACAGAATGCGCCGTATAGAGAACGATAACCTGTTCGACGAGCGCAGTGAGGTTGTATTGATTGGTGCGAGCAAACCAGCCTGGGCCACCTGTAGGGTTGATTGGTACGTGCTCGGTGGTAGTGAAGTGGACTTGGCCGTTGGTATCTGGGTTGGATGTACCGTAAAAGGCCGCCTGGTCGAGCAAAGAGGGGGAGCCATCAGGACCATGGGAAGGAAACAATTCGTATAGAAAGGTTGCGGCGCCGTAGAGGAGGATGGCCTTAGGGCCGATAAAGAAGTTGGGGTTGGTATTGAGGGAGTCCTGGTACCGGTTGAACTGGTGCTGTGCGACCACACTTGGGGAGTAGATGTAGTTGTTTGTTTTGGTCTTGTCACCACCTATGTAAGCGAGATTTGTCATTTGTTGAAAGAAAGAATTGTTAAAGCTGTGGTCATCGCCAGTGAAAAAGAAATCGGTGGGTGTGAGTGATGCGTCGGCTTCGAATTTCTCCATCCTCGTTGGTGGCGATTTCATCGGGAGAGAAAGAGACAAACACCTTCGGCCCCTAGAAGTCTACCAATAGGCGAGGTTCGGCTTGTGGCATCACACCCGATGGACATATTTTGGGTAATTGGATCGCCATCGAGGCCAACTCCAATAGCGGCAAGGAAGACCGCAAGATCGTACCCAACATTATAGATGTTCTGTTGTGCATCAAGAAGCTCGTTGAAGTTTGTAATGCCATCGTGCGCAATAAACTAGATTGGAGTTCAGCAAGAGGTGGTGATCAAGAAGGACTTCAGAGTAACAGACATTCAGATTTGCTGCAGTATTTAGACCAGGGCAAGGGCCTCTGATATCGTTGGGGCCAGGGGGTACGAATTGGTGAGCTGTGTCACCGTTTGCAGGAACTTGGAAGTTCCCCGGATTGGTGCTTGGAAGGCCGTTCTTGGCACCTGCGTATGGAAACTGTGCTGTGATCGGGGAGCCGTCTTGATGATTGGTGTTGGATGGACATGTGCCCTGGCGCTTGGAATGTAGTGATTCGACTTCTGGAGCGGACCGAACGTTGGGTATTCCAACCATGAAAGGGAATGACATGGATCTAGGTATCAATATCAAGGCAAAAGGGAAGATTGAATACATGGTCGCAGTCTTCGTGGACGGTCGTTGCGTTTTATTGAAGGATGAATTTGGGGAGACTGTCGCTTGAGGAAAGGCAAAGTGAGGGGGGATCGATATGGGGACAAAGGGTTTTCTTATGCATGATAGGAGTTCGTTCATGCTCGTACCGTTCTACCTTGTCTCAGCCACAACCATGGGATATTCTCAACCCAGCAGTGTCAGCTCTAGACCCGGAAAGATCATCATTGGGTGTCCATTACAGATACAACGCTGTTCGAAAATTCGCCTAGCAAGACCCGTCATCGTTAGCATGATTGGAAACTTGTCTCTTCGAGCCGATGTAGCTAGCCATCGATCAATGCGCCACCGATCAATCCTGAGATGTACTATTGAGAATCTCACGATGAGATACCTTTGAAGTCGATTTCTGACCACGTGGGAGGGTTTGAAAGCACTAACACCTCGCTCGTGGATGCCACTGGTGCTATACGCGAAAGCCGTGGAAATCGATGCCGAGTCTCTTATGCTTCGATTGGTCCTTCTGTTCTCTCGCTGTTCAATCACTGCATCACTTACGATATCTTGAACGGTCAAAGTGGCCAACAGACGTCATATTATTGTTCGAAGCATTGGGAGAATTTTTGAAAGAATAGTGGTTGTCTTATAACAGACCGCTATTTTGAGCGAATGGTATAGATCGCGTTTCATTGGTGCGAGAAAATTGAGGTTACTAGATGGCTGGTCTCTTCGTTGAACTCAGAGCCCTACACATGGCTGCCTGTAGGACGAACACAGCCATCAGGCCTCTGGAGTACACCGAGTGCGATCAAACCCGGACCAGGGAATACGACACTGGGCGTTCATGGACACGGGTGGCTTTAGCGCAACATTGTCAAAATACGAGGAGAAGTTGAGGTCTCATAGGTGTGGAATTGATTGATTGAGTTGGTTACATGGAGAAGAAAAAGAAGTGTCAGGGTGATGCCAAGACGCTAAACCGCTTTAGGCCATCCACCAATAAAACCAGGAATACTTGGTAGCATAGGGCTGAATTCCAACACTAACCCTCTGACTGACGAAATGGCGTCTCCTGAATGAACAAGAACAGTAACAGCAGCTATCCTCTACCCGCCAGCCCTCTTCATCACCCCTCAGCATCTAACCGATCCACCAAACTCCCCCTACAATGTCCACCACAAGCCTAACCCGCCCCCCAACCCTCACCTCCACAACCTCCATCCACGATTTCACGCCCCTCACCCCCGCCTCGACCCTCTCCCTCCTCTACGCGCACTCCTTCGACGCCCTCCGCACCTATGCCCTCCGCCAAACCACTCCCTCCAGCTATAGCCTCACGCCCGCTTCCGCCGCCCGATCCGTGTCATGGAACGTCAAAAGCAATGCCACAGGAGGATTCATGAATCGGAAACCGCATATGGTTATATCACGGCTTGAAAACGGTATAGGGAGTGAGTTCGCAGAAGTGCGCTTCGAGCTCCACGGTAGCGGGACGAGTGTGCTGTATAAAGATGGGCGAGCGGCGCAGAAGCTGGTACTAGAGAGTTCGCTGGACCAGCGCTACGCGTGCCTTGTGCAGGGACGAGAGTATTGGTGGCAGTCTCTGGGCCCTAGCAGGATGGTGCTGGAGTTGGTTGATGGGGCGGGGGAGAGGGTGGCGCTGTTTGTGTATGCGGGTGAGGGTGCGGCATCGACGGAGATGGGTGAGAAAAGTGCGGGGAAGAAGAAGAAGAAGGGAGGGGAGGAGGTGGGGGAGTTGCATATGCTTGAGGAGATGGAGGGCGGGGAGAGGGCGACGGAAGAAGTGATTTGTGGTGCGTTGGCGGTGGTGGAGAGGGCGAAGAGGAGGAAGGGGAATGTGTGGACGCAGGGGAGTAATTATCGTCAGGGGGCTTCTTGTGGGATTACGGCTAGTGCGTATGGGGGTGGGTTGTAATAGAGGGAATTTGGTTGACCTGGACGATGCTTCTCCGGATGGTTGTGGTCTATGACAGTGATGTATTTGGTTGCGGGAAATGTGACAGGGGCTATTACCTCGTGGTAAGTGGGGGCGCAAAGAGCTGGGGAATAACTTTGGAATAGGTTTGATAGATGGTCAGTAGGAACATCATGAGGTTGACTGTTATTGATCTATGGAGGTACGAGAAGTTACTATATACATAGCGATCCCGCACCTCAGCCCTATAGGGCTGAGTGTCATCCATCAGGCTAATGAGAAGCATATTAATGTTATATTCCAACGCTCCCATTTGCTGATTAGTAGCCTAATTCTTATTAACTAATTATATACCTCGTATATTCGTCTTGTTAAGGCCTAAGGCCGAGTCGTTTAATATTATCCTTATATTTATAAGGGCCTAAAGCCTTCGTTAGTCTATTAGCTAATATATCGTCTATTTTAACGTAGTCGATTCTTAAATTACCTATCTTAGCTACTATCTCTCTAACTACGTAGTAGTATAAATCGATATACTTAGTACGTAGATAATTAATAGGATTTAAAGCTATTTTAATAGCGGCCTAATTATCGGCCTTAAGGGTAACGCAATCTACGTTATCGCCTTTATATCCTAGCTCTATAAGAAGAGGAGTAAGAAACTTCGATTCTTATATAGCGAGTGCTTCGCCGACGTATTTAGCTTTAGCTATAGAGGAGGCGACGGTGGTTTATCGTTTAGAAGACTAGCTAATTAGTCTATTCTAGAGGAGAAAGACGTATACGGAGGTAGAGCGCCTAGTGTTAATATAATCTCTCTATAAGGAGTTAGTATAGCCTAATAGGCCTCTATCCTCATCGTCTCGATAGTAGTAGAAGAGACCTATATCTCGTGTACTAGAGAGATAGCGTATAATACGCTTAGCTACTGCGTTATAAGTAGATATAGGGTTATTATAATAGCGTGCGCATTTGCTAACTGCGTAGGAGATATCTAATCGAGTTATTATTAATAGCTACGATAAGTAGCTAATTAGCTTACGATATCCTTCTTAATTATTAGAGTTAGCGACGTAACCGTCGTCTACTTAATATAGATACGATCCCTATTTCATAGGTATACTAACTAATTTATAGTTCTCTATCCCTAGCTTACTAAGTAATTTAGTAATATAGGCCGATTAGTTAATATAGATTAATCGATTCTTTCGGTTACGTACGATTTATATACCTAGGTAGTATAAGATTTCTCCTAGGTCTTTAATTCTAAAGCGTTTAGCTAGTTCCTTCTTTAATAGATCGATAAGTTCCTATACTAGAGTAAGGATAAAGAGGTCGTCGACGTAGATACTAATAATAGTACCGTTCTTATAAACGAAGACTAAATAGTCTTTCTAGATACGAATAAAACCTAGAGACTTAAAGAACTCTCGTAGGGTAAGGTACTACTCTCGAGGTACTTACTTAAGGCTATATAGGGCCTTTAGTAACCTATATACTAACTTAGGGTTCCTTACGAAGCCGTAAGGTTATTTAATATAGACCTCTTCTCGAAGTAATAACTTAAGAAACGCGGTAATAATATCTACGTATTCTATAAAAAGGCCGTATTTAGCTCCTAATATAAAAAGTATACGCTAGGTTATCGATTTAACGACTAAGGAGAAGGTTTTATTATAATTAACTCCTAGTATCTAATAGAAGCCCTTAACGACCTACCTAGCCTTAAATCTAGCGATAAGGCTATTTACGTCTAGCTTTATAACTATAACCTATCGGCTAGGAAGAGCTTTCCTACTACGTAGTAACTTAACTAAATTCTAGGTTTTCTAGACGTTATAGGAATTAAGTTCTTCCTCGAAGGCCTTACGCTATTCGGTTCTATTAGGCCTATTAAGAGTCTTATCGACGGTAGTAGGTACGTTAGGTATAGCCTAGATATCGGCCTTAACTATATATATAGCGAATCTACGTCGGATTTTAGTAGGTTAAGATTTCTCAATATATCTAGTAGTCTTCTAGGGGTTATTAAGGGCGGCGTAGTCTCGTACGTTACCCCTAGTAATACGACGGGGAGGACTAGAAGCCTTATTAGACTTATCCCTAGTCGATTTAGTATCTATATATATATTAGTTAGTTTAGACTTACGGTCTAAGGAGGATAACTCGGTATTATTTTTATTTTTATTTAATATAACTAGGTCGGAGAAACGTTGTTCCGGAAAGTTTTTTTCTTCTAAATAGTTAAAATTATCGATTTGAGAAAGATAATTAGCTTCGGAGAAATATTCTTTCGTTAGTAATTAATTCTTATTCTTATCCTCGCCTAAATTAGTTATTTTAACTAATTCGTTAAACTATACGTTTACTAACGTAATAATTCTTCGGCCGTTCTATAGCCTAAATTTGTTATAACCTTCGTAACTAACGAGTCTATATTTATTACTCTTATAGTCTAGCTTTCTAAGGTAAGGATCTTCGTTATAATAATATACGATATATCTAAATACCCGAAGGTAGCCTATATAGGCCTTTTTACCTATAAATATTTTATATAGTACTATAGCTCTAAGGCTCTTAGTAGGGCTAAGGTTTCTTAGATATATTACCGTTATAATAGCTTCTCCCTATATAGATAGAGGTATTTATACGTCGTATAGTATAGACCTTATTCGTTTAAATAGGGTCCGAAAGTATCTCTTAGCTACCCTATTCTAGTTTAGATTATACGGAGCTATAGGCTCCTATTAAATACCGAACTCCTCGTATAGCTTTAATATCTTATCGCTCCTATTTTCACCTACGTTATTACCCCGGAAGCGTTATACCGGTGTACCGCGATTCTTTATATATATAAAGAAGGAGCGTATTTTTATATAGGCCTCCGACTTCTTACGGAGGAGGCTAATTTCACCGAAATTAGTAGCGTTATTAAGGAGGAGGTGAATATATCGCTTCTTCCTATTAGTTAGGGTAATTTTTCCACCGCTAGCGATATCCGAATAGATTAACTCGCTAGTATTAATAGCTCGCTTATATAGGTCTACTCGCCTAGCTAATTTAGTTAGTTAACGAGTCTATTTATCTATAATATACGACTTATAGAGCTTACGAGGTAGCTCTTTATTTTATAGTAAGGTAGCCTTCTATATATCGATTCCTTCGGCTATAGAGGCTAACTTCTTAATATCCTATATATTTAGATATCCGAGTCGTCGATACTATAGGGTCTAGAAGGCCTACTTTCCTAAGGTAGATACTTTAAGGATAATTAGTTTATCGGATTAGTTCGATTAATCTAATTAATCTAATTAATCGGATTATACTAATTAATCGGACTAAGAGTCTAATTCGTCGGATTTATTAGGTTTATTAGATATATCTAACTAATAGCCGGTTTTACGGCGTGTTCTAGTTATTACTACCTTCCTAGTTTAATAACTAACGATAAGTTTCCCTCGCCTATTAGAGCGAAATAGATACCCCTTCTAGTCTAGCGTACTAAGAGATAGGAGGTTATATACTAAATCGGGTATATACTAGGTATTTTTAAGACCTATAGTATATTCTTCTCTATTAATAAGGATATTAAGTTTAATAGTACTAATCCTATAAACTTTAACTAGTATATCGTTAGTAACGATAATATTCTTATTAGTTAATAGTCGATAGGTCTCCTTATTAAAGAGGGAGATATTATAAGTAATATAGACGTCTACTATAGAGTCTATCTACTAATTATTATCCTTCGGCTTCTTAGTATAGGCCTTCTTAGCGATTTACATTCTCGTAGATAATAATAGCTAAATTTACTTAGTTTTAAATATATAGACGACCTTATAGACTTTCGACTCTTTACTCCTATTAGTTATATTAGTCTTTCGTATTTTCTTCTTATTTTTAGAGAGAAGGTACTCCTTATCTATAGGGTACGTCTACTAATTAGGACGCTTATCCTTATTAAGGATAAAGTAGTCCTTCTTCTTATAGCTAGGTATTTCACAACTATTATAGTATAGGTTAGATTTACTAGTAGTATATCTTCTACTACGGCCTCTAAAACGGCTACTACGGCTACGTTTACTACGACCTCGATTATTATCGAGCTTCTTCGCTATATAAGCGTTTATTTTTATTATTTCTTCCTAGGTATACCTCTCCGGTTCCTAGAGTTCGAATAGTATATCCTCTATTATAAGTTCTATTTTATTTTATTTAGCTATATATAGGAGGATTATTACTAGTAGTCTAAGATTCTTATTAAGACTAGATTAGAAAATACTAGCTAGTATCTAGTCGGGTATAGTTAGCCCTATATCGATAAGTTTCTTCTCGTTAAGTCTAATATACTAGGCGTAATTATTTAGAGACTCGAATTATTTCTAAGTCGACCTAGTAATATTTACTAGATAGTTATTTACTAAGTTTTTATCTTTTAAACTATAATAGTTTCGAAGTATTATAGCTATTCTAGTAGCGTTTATAACTCTAGTTATATAGACCTTAGGTTTCGAATTAACCGATAGTAAGATAAGAGTATAAGTAAGTAGGTATTTATTATCGAACTCCTCTTAGTCTTTCTCCTATAACGCTTTATTACGTCGGTATACTTCTTAAGTACTAGTTAAAGAGTTATTTCTAGGTCGTATAGACTTTATTAGTTATTTCTTAACTCTAATAACCTACTTCTATAACCTATTAATAATAAGGTACTATTTAATATCCTCGCTCTATAAGTTAAAATTAGAAGCTCCTTTTAACTTAGGAAACTCCCTATAACCTTTCCCTATAATAGGTAGCTATATACTATTATTATAGTAGTAGTAGAGGTATATCGATAATTTTTATTAATTTATAGGATTTTGGATTTTTAGTATTAATAAATAGTATCGAGTTTTTCGACTCGTAATTAGCGATAACGGGGTCTAATCCTAATAATTAGACTTAATAGGCGTTATAGCCCGGGCTTATAACCCTTTAGAATAGGTTTAATAGATAGTTAGTAGGAATATTATAAGGTTAACTATTATTAATCTATAGAGATACGAGAAGTTACTATATATATAGCGATCCCGTACCTTAGCCCTATAGGGCTGAGTATTATCTATTAGGTTAATAAGAAGTATATTAATATTATATTCTAACGTATAATAGATAGGGAGCGATCTACTAGAATAGAGGATTCTTTTCCGGAATTACGTTAACTACGCGTACGTAGTAGCTAAGATACTATTGTCGTCGATATAAGAAAAGATATAAGGCCTTTTTTGGATTCGCGGTTATAATTAAGAGGGTATAGAGTAGAAATTCTAGCGGAATAGTAACGACCGTAGAGAGAGGGTATTATCCGAAGTATAAGTTTATAGATAAGTATTTATTAATACTATATAGGTTTATAGAAGTAGAAGACTCGATATCTAACTATATACGGGTATTAGCCCTATAGCCTTATACGGGTAAAAAAGCTTCCTATTAGTCGAATTTTAATACTCCCCTTTCGATTTAATATAAAGCTATTCCTTTTCTTATATACGGGAGGTATACGCTAACGGGAGATATATATATAGATAGTAATAAGTTAGCCTAGGTTTACTAAGATTTACTAAGCTATTCTAAGTTTAGCCTAATAGAGTTAATTAATTATTACTTCTACGTCGATCTCCCCTTAGTATATACCTCCCGTATATAAGAAAAGGGATAATAAATTAATAGAATTATTTAAAGAGAAAAAATAATAAGTTAAGTAGAGACTAGCGAATAGGCGCGAGAGCGTAGACGGGCTATTAGTATATTAAGTATACCGAGAGGTAGCGCCTAATAGGTAGTAGGCTACCGTACTAATAGCGAGGGTAGTAGTAGTAGTAGTAGAGGAGAGGGAGGTAGTTAAAGACGCGAAGTTACGCGTAAAAACGCGACGAGTATAGCGAGTAGAGGGGAAGTAGTAAGTAATAGCCTAATAGAATATTTAATAAGGTAAAGGTATATAGATAGCCTAAAGTAAAGAGTAGGCGAGGATATATAGGCGGTATTAAAACTAAAATTCGAGAAACTATAACTCTAGATATAGTACCTTCTCTAAATAGTATTACGAACGGTATAGGACTATCTATAGGAGTTCGAAGAGGAAAGATAGGTAGTAGAGAACGAAAGACGCGACCTATAGTATAAGGGAGATTACTAGTAGATAGCTAGCCTAATAATAAAAGACGTAATATTACGGCGTTAGCGTTAGGTAGGCGTAATAATATATATTACTTAGTAGTAGAACTAATCTCTAAGAAACTTTAGAAACTAGAGGGAGTACTTAGTAGATATACGGGCGCTAAGGCCCTAGGCCTACCCCGTACGTTATAGGCGCTAACCCCTATAAGAAAGATTATACGCTAGCGCTAAGATAGCGTATATATATAACGTAGGTTATAACTACCTCCCCTTCTAAACTATTATCTCTAAGAGCTACTAACGCCCTAATACTTATTAAAAACCCTTAAAACCTAATAGGTAATATAAGAGAAAAGAGTTATTAGTTACGATAGCGCTCTAATAGCGCTAAAGGCTAACGCGAAGCGCGTGTATTAAAATAGGGGTACTACTAATTAAACTAATTATAGTAATAGCTATAAGTATATTATAATACTATACCCTAGAGTAGTATATATATTAAATATTAGCGGTAGCGCTCTTATAGCGTTATACCTATAGCGAAGCCTCTATATAAATACTTTATATAGTACTATCTAACTCTAATTACTATAGCGGTGTAACCTACGTTATATATATACGCCTTCTTAGCGCTAGTACACGACCTTCCTTATAGGGGTTAGCGCTAATAACGTACGGGGTAGGCCTAGGGCCTTAGCGCCCGTATATCTACTAGGTACTCCCCCTAGTTTCTAAAGTTCCTTAGAGATTAGTTCTACTACTAAGTAATATATATTATTACGCCTACTTAACGCTAACGCCGTAATATTACGTCTTTTATTATTAGGCTAGCTATCTAC
>JAABUP010003351.1_pt1 | contig 28424 bp, 31 predicted proteins | sample 5559201 | NCBI WGS metagenome assembly JAABUP01 (sample SAMN10711887, study PRJNA513373) | rock metagenome | isolation source: Antarctica rocks | place: Antarctica | reverse complement strand
GACCTACAAGGATGAGATGTCGGTGGAGAAGTGCCTGGTCATGCAGCACTCCCTCAGTGGCAAAACTGTAGAGCTGAAGCGTGCAGTGAAGAAGGAGGACATGTCTGGGGGAGGAGGCGGTATGATGGGGGGCATGGGAGGGGGTGGCACTGGGTATGGCATGGGTGGAGGCGCAGGTGTGAACAGCTGAGCATTTGACCTTGTCTCTTTCAGTGTCTTGGCACAGCTGTGACCCAGTTGGTCCAAAGCAGTTCAGCATATTTGGAGCCTTTGTGCTCTGCAGTATCTTTGCACAGCTAGGATCTGCTAGGTGCATCTTGCAGATTCACAAACTTGTTTAGATGCTCAATGCGCAGCTGTTGTTCATACATGTTGCTACAGCCCTTCCTCTGAATCATGACTTAATTTGTAGCTGGAGTGTCTGATGGCGTATGTGTTATTCTTCAAGTACTGGCTCTGCAAATTATGCGCTGCAGGCAAAGTCATCTACACATGTTTCTCACAAAATGTGTTTGCAGGTGGACCAATGAGGGGTAACAAACAGCCTGACTGGCTTTGTCGGGACACTGGCAACAAGAACTTTGGGTGGAGAGAAGTTTGCAACCGTTGTCAGGTAATAGACCACAATTTTTGTTGATCCCTAGCATTGTATTCTGCTGTTTTGCCTGCCACATACTCACCATCATATGTTTTAGAACACTGTTGGAGATGCCTGCACGTGGTTTGGTGTTAGGCCTGATGCTTGCCTGTACTGGTGATTGCTCAACAGGCATCACAGCAGCTCATTGTTGCATCAGTATTGGCACAAACTGCTTGTTGTTTTCAGAATGACGTGATGCAATGAGTCCCCAAGTAACACATTTCTCAATGCAAATTTATGACACTGCAGTTGCCGAAGCCAGTTGGTGCAAAGCCAGTGGGCATGATGGGTAGTGGCCGCATGGGGGGTATGGGCGGTGGGTATGGCAGGGGTGGAGGAGGAGGGGGTGGATATGAGAATGGCATGGGAGAAATGGCCGGCATGGGTGGCATGAGTCAGATGGGTATGGGTCAAATGGGGGGTATGGGTGGCTATGGCATGGGTGAGCCTTCACGTGCTTGACTGTGTTTCACCCAAAGCAAAAGCACCACAAGTGCAGATGAAGACTAGCTCTTTTGTTCTCTGCTCTGTCACTCCTACATGTACCAAAAGTGATGCATCTGTGCCGCAGTGCTGTACTCCTCTGCTGACTGGCCTGTTCAGCAAGCTGTGCAGACAAGAGGCCAGTACGCCAAATCTCTGCTTTTCATGCACAGGTTTACAAAGGCATCTTGATCAGACTGGACATGCAGTGACACCAGCAGGCCATCTAGCTATCCTTGCAGTTTGTAGCAATTATCAAGCTTGCCATCATCATGTCAGAAAGATGCTGTCACAAAGATGTAGTTGGTAACGAATCACTGATGTAGTCTTTGTTTGCAGATGCAGGTGCCATGGGCTACGGCATGGGTGGTATGGGGGGTATGGGTGCAGGCATGGGGGCAATGGGTGCCGGCTATGGCGCCCAGGGTGGTTACGGTAATCAGGCAGGTTACGGTCAGCAAGCGCAAGCAGGGCAGGGCTTTGGTCAGCAGGGCATGGGACAGGGCTACGGCCAACAGGCCCAGGGTGGGTATGGATCGCAAGGGGGCGGGTATGGTCAGCAAGGGGCTGGGGGTTATGGAAGGCAAACAGGGGGCAGGGGTGCTGGAGCTGGGGGTAACACACGTTACAGGCCGTACTAGGCTGTTACAAGGTAAGAAAGCCAAATCTCATTGTGGGAAATTTCAAGTCTGCATGCGCATAGAGCTGGTTCATATAGGATGTGCAGGCTCATGACAGATATACATAGTTTTATTTCCACTTGATATAGCTAGCATAAAGCATGTTTGCATGGTTCTTTAGTCTGGTCTAGTTGTCAATGACTGCATGACATCAAAGTGCGCGGTCTCTACTTGAGTAGATTTGGCATTCACTCCTGTTCTTGGAGGTTTGGCCCTGAGGTCTAGCTGAGGTGTTTGCTTACTTGACACATGCAGGCGTACTTAGTAGACTAGCGCTGCTTTACCTTCTCTACATCACTTCAGAAGTTACTTGGCTAGTTGTTTTGCCAGCAAGCTGGTTGCTAGCAGCTGATGAGGTGCCTAGTAGCTCTGTCTGACTTTCCAGTCCTCTTCGTCCCAGATGCCGTGAAGAATAAAGTCAGGCTAAACAGATGGTCAGGCTTGTACATTGTGGAGTTGACGTTCGCAAGCATGGAGTGCGTTGTGCACAGTCAAGCAAAATGGACTAGAAGGGCAGGGTCATTAAGCATGTATATGAAGCCTAGCGAGGCAGAAGTCACATGCTAGTCATCAAGTCTTATACGCTTTTGTCTGTGATTGGTTGTTTGTTTCAAGTGTATAGCATTAGCAGGCTGTCAGTGTCATATTTATATGGTACCCAGCAGCTTGAGCAGCATACATTCCAGCCATATTATATGCCATATGACATTGCACCATTGCAGACCTGTAACATAGGACAGCACCCAGCATGCAATACTGTCTGTGTGCTTCTGGCCTGGTCATCAAAGCTTATGACTTTGCATTGACACTCAAGCCTCTAGATCCCAGTAATGCATTTAGAAAAACCATCCTCACTTTTAAATGTCTTGTAGCTGCTAGTCTTGTTTAGGCAGAAAGGAGGTGCACATACTCATGCATGTCGATGTTGTTTGCCTCCTAGCCTTTCTCCAGATTGAAGAGGTTGACATCTTGGATGTTGAGTCAAGTACACAGCTAGACCAGGTGACAATGCTACAAGTATCAGGCTGTTGCAGTTCGAGGTAACCATAGGTATGTTTTGAATGCTAGCAACCAGCTTGCTTAGTTGTGTGCTACTTGCCTGTCTTGGATAAGAGTTGTGTTTGTTGGACGCCATGCATGTAGGATGCCCCCTTTGGCTCATGCTCATACATGTATAGCTGCTGGTAATGCACAGATACTGCACTACACTAAGGCACAGATGGTATGCAGGGCAATCAGAAGGAGCTGGTCCGTGCTTGGCATCTGGTCAATGCATGTGGACTCTGAATCAAGGTGAGTCTGTCTGTGCTCTCATACTGCTTGTATTTTATTGCCTCTTTGCATATCTGCAAGTTTTGCACACTCGCCCTTGCTTGCCGAAGAGTATGCTGGCAAGCCAACTGTTGCATGTTTTGATGACGTATGCTCATGAACAGGTAGACACCCACTCTAGCATAGGCTTGAAGCCCACTTCAGCATTACAGGCAGCATGCAGACATGCAATGCACAGCACACAATTTATGCTGATAAGGATGTTACCATCAGTTTCACACATGCCTGCCCCCCAATATCATGTCTTGATCAAGAATTGATGAATCAAGAATCAAGAATTCATGAATCAGTGGCAGATTTACAAACAGGGCGGCAGCTTCAGCTTTGTGTATGGTCCATGCACCAGCAAGTCCTTCGACTGATTACATCTGATGACTTATTGCTGTGGCTACAACATAAGCTGCAGTATTTCACATACGGTAGTGTTATCACGCTTGACAGTTGTGCGACAAGGCATGTCATCATACAGATACAACTGAGAATTTTAAGACCGACAGTGTCTCAGCAATCGTACAGCATTGTTCAGGGATTCCAAGTCGAACAAACCATAACAAAAAAACCAGTCTAAAGCTGGCAGATCGCTACTTGTAAATGGCCTGGCCGTAGATAGGCTTGATTGCACTGCCCCAGTTTAGTAGGCAAAACTCCTCATGTTTGCGATCTGACGTTACGTCGTTTTGATCTTGGAAAACGATCGCAAACATGAGGCAATCGTGTCGACGCCACGCTTACGCTTGTAACTTATACCACTGGTCTTCACACAGTCAGTGATACAGTGATCCCATTGTACGTCTGGCTTTTGGCGCTCTTCACTTATGGCTTTTTCATGGAGTGTGAAAGAGCCCCTAGAGGTGCTGCACAATCTCCCCGTCCTCTTTTAACTTCCCGGATACCGCATTGCTTGAGGAACATTGCAAGTTAGAACGGTGTGCAGGTCAGCACTTGGACGGAGCTGCCGCGAGAGGTCCTCGAAACCGTCATGGAGAACATCTCCCATCACGACGTATGGACTTGTCGAAAGATAGCACTTGGTGAGCCGCCGCTGCCAAGGCGTCTGGTCTTCTCAAACTTGTGACGTCGTTGTCTTCTTCTGCGTGGAACGAAGTGCCAGTCAAGCTGTCCAGGCTGCATCGTCTGGAGATCTGCAATAGCCAAGTTCGGTGCTGCCTTAAGGTGGAGCTGCACGACACCGCAGCTTGTGCAGCAATGCTGGAGCCTTTAACAGATCAGGTAAAGCCGACTGAAGCGCAGCTGCATTTGCTGACTGTGAACAGGCACAGTGGCGCTCAGAGGTCATGTTGTATTACCTGCTTTTCTTCTGCAGTAGCTCAGAATTATTCTTGTTGCAGGGCATCGAACTACCTGAATGCAGGCTACTGGTGGCCTTGAGATATCAGGAGGACTTGGACTGCGATTTAGCAGCAGACGTCAGGATCATAGCAAAAGCTTCTGCCATACTCCAACAAAAGGGGCTGGAACTGTGTGTTCAGTTAGAGCCGCCTTCAGCTGACCATGCTTTGCCACCACCAAATGTTCTGGCGCAGCTGGCGCCTGTGATACAGCGCATCAAGTACTCCAAGCTGAAAACGCATTCCCCTGGAGATGCTGGAAGGGCACATTGCTTCTCAGCAGCTCACATCTCTGCCTTGTCAAATGCCACCACCTCACTGCAGGAGCTATGTATCTCAGATTACAGGCTGGAGAATTGGAATGACATCATGTCTGATGCTTCCATGACGTCCATCGCCACCTTCAGCTGCCTGACAAGGCTTGATCTTATTTGCTCTGGGGACCCAGCTTTACAAACTTTGGGACAGCTGAGCCATCTTCAGAAGCTAGCTCTGCAGCTGAACTGTGAAGGCGTGGCTTATGAGAACTGCTGTGAAGCAGTTCTTCTCAGCAACAACACAGGCTTGAGAAAGATTGAGCTTGATAGCCATGCATGGAGCGATGCTACATATCTGGCGCTCTTGACTCTGACAAACCTAAAGGTCTTGACAGTGAACATCTCTGCAATCTCCTCATCAAGTGCAGGTGTTTTGGGCAATGTTGATGCTACAAGAGGTATTTCTATTTGTTTCTATGAAACTTACGTCATTGCAGACTGTGTGCTGCAAGGACTCACATCTAGTTCTGCACACATTACTGCATTGCACCTGGGGTACATACCTTTTGCTAAGTTCCAGCATGTTTGCACCATGGAACATCTATCTTCATTAACGATCTTCAGACCCAACTCTTTTACTGGGTTTGAGCTAGTCACACAACCAAAACTGTCTCACCTGGAGTTAGTGTGCTGTTATGACTTAGACACAGCAGGTTTGAGACACATTGTGTGCGTGTTTCCAGAACTGACTAGTATAAGGATGGTTGCTGAGCCAAAGGAGCACCTGGTGCCCTGGCCAGTGGAACGCGTAGACAGCTTTGTTGAGATTTCTCAGTTGCGCAAACTAGAACTTGTCGATTTATCAGGGCTAGGCAATATCACAGCTGACCAAGCTGAAGCATTGAAATGTGCCATTAGAGCCCAACAAGAGCTTGGTTTACTGCAGCCAAATGTCAGACTCGTTTTGCAAGTATGTCAAGATGATGTATCCCGACGGTGCTGTGTTCACCTTTTTTTTAACTCTTCGCAACGCCAGGTGTTCAGTGAGACTAAGCCAAATGAGCAGCTTGAAGTAGCTTTTGAGCGTTATTTGCATCAGCAGCGTGCAAAAGCTGGTGCGAAACTGATGCTGCGCTGTTACATGACTGCCACACTTGTCAAGGCAGCGTTTAGATTTGTTGCCAAGGTATCAAGGGTGCTGTGACGTAGCAACTCAAGAGGCAGCATTGCGACTCATGTTTCCACGTAGGATTAAAGACTGCAGCAGAGAGCAACATTGTCATCCAGCATACATATTGAACTTCAAGACGCCCTCATTCAGCTACAGTAGATTTCTGAGCCCTAACAAACAAATCTGAAATGTCTCTGTGGATAGGGTGCAGTCAGTCTAAAGCAGTAGTCACAGTCCTTCAAAACGTGTAACATGCCGGGTGCGTAATGCAACAGGTGTTTGCTTCATGTGCTGCCTGAAATGACTGTCGTCAGCAACAAAGTCTGTAAGTGTTTCCTGCACCGAGCGGCTGATTGGGGTGGCAGGCTGCAGCTTGCGTCAGTTTGGCTTCCCCAGCCCTGCATGTGCACAGAGCTTGAATTAGAAGTTCACACAGAATGTCGGTACTTCCCAGGATGTCAGAATGCTGGCAACGCATCAAGTCATGTGAGCATGAACAACAATGTTGCCAATGGCACATTTAGTCACCATTGCTGCTGAAATGTAACAATGGCCTGATTTTGCTAGCCAGTCTGATGTACACTGTAGGAACGTATCAAAGCAAGGAGTATGATCACAGGAAACAGCAGCCAATAGTGGCGTCTGCTGCTGAGGCAGCCATAGGCAACAAAGCTTTGGCAACAACAGGCATTGCATGGCAAGCGTATTGAGTTAGGGTCTTGCACAGTCCAGTCCTGCCTGGACTCTTTATCAGCCGCCACTTCAGGGTCTGCACCATTGATGAGATGCAGGAGGACGAGTGACAGCCTCACAATATGAGGGAGACACAACCATAGGCTCCTTTGCAACACTGAAAAGTGCTGTTGCAGGTGACTGAGACTGCTGATTAGAAGCCTTGTTGCTGTCGGCATTCTCATCTTGCTGCACAGCTGGCCTGCGACATTTCCCAGTCTGCTTCTTCTGCACTGGTTGCTTAGGCTTTGGGGGTCGTTGGCTTTGCCCCCACACTTCTGCCCCTGCTGAGACTCAGCAGCTTGCACGCTGACAATCTCAGCGATCTGTGCCTCAGCTTAACCCCTTTCACACCAAGCTTGACACTGTCTTGCTGATGTCTGGTTGTTTCACCATCTGAGGCATGCTGCATGTGTCTTTTTCTGCAGATACTGCTCAGAGGAGGATTAAGCTGCGACTGTGCGGACACAGGGACAGCCCCACTGCATGTGTTGTGGAGAGAGCAATGCCTCTGAGTTCCTCACAAATCGGCAAAGAAATGTCGAGGGGGAAACAGTTGGTGTCTCTGTGTACTTTTGGCCATTACCTTGCCACAGCAGCCGCCTTTGCCATAGCACAAATCAGCATAGTGTTGAACTGCACCAAGGCTCTGCATTGTAAGCATCTGCCTGTGATGCCAGCCCGTTTGAGACAACTCAAGACGCCTGCAAAACACATTTGATCAGGTCCAGAATCAAGGCAGCCTGTCTGCATTAATAGAATATTCTTTTGTTGTCACTACCAATACGGGAATGTCTGATCCATGCTGGAACTTTCGTACTGTTTCAGTGTCTAGCTAGTTGACTTTCAGCCGATGCTGAAACTGTCCCATCTACATCAATTGTTGTCAGTTTGTCTACTGCTTTTGGAGTACATAGGATCTGCAGACTGTGGCTAAAAGTCTGATCACATCTGTCTAGACCTCGTCTGAAATAGGCAGATTCAGGCTGAAAGCTGGCTGCTGCACATGGCTAGCCTGGGTTGACTAAACTGCATTTGCCACTGGTCTGCAAATGTAAGCTGATCTCAACACCAGTAATGGAGCGCACGGCATATATAGGGACAACAGAAACTGGTTTCGGAGCCACTCGAAACTTTCTTGTGCAAATCTGCGCGTGCGGAGACAGGATACCTTGAGTTTTGGGCATTTCACACAGCGTTACCGGCCTCTAGCATTGAGCTTTTGATATCATGATATCACTGTTCCGGGCCACTGCTCGCAAGACTGCTTGCGTCACCGGGACGCCAGCGCAGAACGTAGGTGCAGCGCTCAAGGGGTAAGAGTCTTGCACAAGATGCGGCGGACAAAAATAGCTTCGCCAAGCCTCTCAGTGATCTTGAAATGACCTTTGACGCCAGACGCCTATGCTAAAATGCAGGCTATGCACTTGCAAGCTGAGCAGCAGAGCCAATTGGGCAGCAGAGCCTTTAGAAGGAGGCCAAGTAGACTCACAGACCATCCGGCCTGCTAATGAAAAGCCTTCACAGCAAACTTCAAGACAGGTGATGACTGCCTTTTTGCTGTATAATTTGGCTAAACTCTTTGCCTCTGAATGGCATCATCCATCGTGCAGGTACTTGCAAAGCCTCCTGTTGCCTGTCTAGCTGTTCAGGATGTGCAGTGCAGCTTGAAGCCAAGCTGGCCTGGCAGTCAGCAGGTAGGGCAGGCTGTATCATTGTAGGTGTCTCAGGATTGCGTAGTTGCTGCAGAGTAAAGTATCGCTTGCCGTTCTGGAAATGCTGACTGTGGCTGCAAAACTTGATGCAGCATGGTCGCGGTGAAGCTCACTTGAAAAAGTCTCAGCAGATGAGGTTCCATACCACGTTTGGAGACGGCACAAAGGATTGTAAGGTCAATCACAGGGCTCCTGAGCGTACTCACAATGACAAGGCAGCCTCTGAACAGGCAGGTCTGCAGGAGGCCTCCAGACAGGTGAGGCTTTCTGGTAGCCTGAGAAGTAGCTCAAGACATGTCTGACTGGATATCAAGAGCACAACAAGTGATGCGCTCCAAGCGCTTACTTCAACACACGCTGCCCTCAAGCACCAGGCAGTGCAGACACATGACCACAAAACCACAGCAGTGTTGTGAAAGATGTTTTCTTGCAGCCAAGTGTCATACATAACAAGTAAGACATTTCACAGCTGCATGGCATTATGACAGGTCAGTTATTGTGCAGTGTGAGTCATAACAAGGACGAGCCACTTGCCATGCAGGACTCTAGAATCCAAAAGATGGTTCACCCGGCACAAATCAGTGCTTACATCAAGGAACAGCAGAGAATGGCATTGGCTGGTGTCAGAGGTCATCAGCCAGACAAAGCATTGCTGGGCTTTTATGCATCCATGGAAAACCTCTGCTCTGTAGCTGGACCCCTTCTGGATTACATCAGTCTCAGTGCAATCATCACAGCTACTGCAAAGTTGTGGACTTCAGCCCAAGCTAACAGCAGCTTCAAGCCCAGTGCAAACATGCTTGACTCTGGGATGAAACATTTGTACTGCAGCATTCTTCTTGAGCTGAAGCCAAAGCTGCCTGGTGTTGATGCGCGGGCAGTCAGCAACATCCTGTGGTCTTCAGCAAAGCTTGGGCTCAACCCTGATGCCTTTGTGCCAGGCATGACTGATGCCTTGGCAGCCAAAGTGCTGCAACTGACAAAGGAGGACGTCAGACGCCAGCCAAATGCACAGGATTGTGCCAACTTCTTGTGGGCTCTTGCCACCTTGGGCCATGACCCTTCAGACCAGAGCCTGACAGATGCTGTATGTGACCATTTTGCCATGCTCATCAAGCATCATGATGAAAGCAAGCGGCCCAATGCACAAAATTGTGCCAATTTGTTGTGGGCTCTTGCCACCCTGGGCCATGAGCCTGCAGACCAGAGCTTGCCAGATGCTGTTTGTGACCATTTTGCCATGCTCATCAAGCATTATGATGAAAGCAAACGGCCTAACGCAGGTGGAGCTGCAAATGTGATGTGGGCCCTTGGGAAAATGAAGCATGCACCGCCGGATGGTGCTGCATCATCTTATTTGGAGAGGCTCACAACTCTTTGTGATTTGCCAGGGCAAGCACCAAATCCACAAAGCCTGAGCAACACTCTGTTTGCATGTGCTGTGCTTTGTCTCCAAGTCAAAAAACACGTCAGCGCTGCCTTGGTCGGTGGGTTGTTGAGGTCAGTTAGCTATAGGTCAGTGGTAGACAAGCAAGCGTATTGCAATGTTGCCTGGAGCTTGGCTGTTTCCAGCATGCTGTCTGTTGACATTTTTTTTGCATTGCTAGAACAGTTGCAGCCATTACCCATTGCTGGTCCAGCCCGTGATATTCTGTCAACACAGCAGCTTACTCAGTTGTATCAGGCTTTTGAGTCATTGCAACCTCTACCAGCAAATGCTGCCCAGCAGTTGCAAGAGATGGTCACCAGATTGGGACCTGTGCCCTTGCTGGGTGAGAGGAGGGCAGCTGATCTGTCTGCTAGCAACCACCTGTGTGCGGCGCTGGAGCTGCTTGGCCTGGTCTTCACAGCCAATGTCTTTTTGAGTGGGTACTGGGCAGATGCCGTGCTGCATGCTCAGGATGATGATATAGCCCTAGTTGTGCTGGTTACTGATTACCACGATCACATCAAGAACAAAGACAAGAGGTGTGTCAAACGTTTTGTTCTGTGTCTGTACTGTCCCTGGCCCTTCAATGCCAGTATATGTGCTGTTGCACTCTGACTTGGTAGATGAAAGTCCTTTTGCAGCAAGCTGCACGAAGGCATGTGCTTGCACAACAGCAACCCAGGGCATTGATTTGCTCAGCACAGTTGCACCATCCTGCAGCAATCAAACAGCACTCTCCCGCTTCTGCAGGCTGACAGGGCGAGCAATGTTCAGGCAAACACTGCTTGCAAAGCATGGCAAGCTGGTTCTCATTCCCCGGCGTGAGATTGTTAGAAGCAGTGTTACTGACTTGGCAGCATGCTTTCAGCAAGAGCTTGAGGCTGTGGCAGGAGGCTCTCTTGTCCCCTACCGCTACTAAACAGGCCGGCAACTCACATGATAAGCAGCAGCTGTCAGGCCAGAGGCAAGCACATCATGCTTACCTGTTGACAAGAGGCACCTGAAGCACATTGTGTGTCTGAGTGTACAATTCATATTTCTATCTAGACCTGTCTCTTGAGGAAAGCTGTCCTGCCCACTCACAGCTACGCATATATTTGCAAAACAACAACTCAGTGCATCAACGTTGCTCAGCAAAGCAACATCAATTTATAGCAGCAAGCAGATGTTTCCCACTATTGCAGGCTGAATGGGCAAGCCAAGTCCTAGCAAGCACTGCTTGTAAAGGTTGATAAGCTGGTTCTGACTTCTCAGCATGGGCTCATGCAACAGCATGCAGCAGCTGCTGGTGTGATAGTGACCTGTGGCCTCCCAGCCAGCAACACACCTTCAGCTGTAGCCACAGCCTCTGCCAGGCGCATGATGTGCGTCACTGGCACATGATGTGCGTCAGTATGTGTTGTATTGTTTAGTTTGCACTGCTGCTGCCTGTACTGCTTGCCCTTCAACTTCATGACAGCAAATTTTGGGCAACTTGCATGCGAGCTCTGGCATGCATCACACATTGATCAGTACCCGCTAGCAGCAGACAGTAACAATGTCATATTCATTGCATCTTTGCAGGCGGGCTTGGCACATGTTGCAGAGGCCATTTCAGCAGGTAAAGCCATGTCATACATATTTCTGTCACAGCTGGACATTTCCAGCAGAGCTAGCTTGCTACAAGAGTAGTGCTGTTGTGCCTAGCTTTGCGAGTGGCAGCTTGTCTAACATGTGCTCAAGGCCAGCAGCAGCATATGTGACGCTGTACAGACATGCATGCCATATGGTGAATGCATCTGCAGCAGCACTCAGGTGACTGACAGGCCGCAAACTCATTTCTATTGCTGCGTGTTGTGATGCAGGTCAACAGACAACATCCAAAGATACAGTCAAAGTGCAAGAATTGGCCAGCCAGCAATTCTGATATCTTGTAGCAGAGCACCAACAACGCCTGAGCGCCATTAGTGAAGCGCGCGGCTTGGTGTGTCGTAAATGATTTTGGAGTGATTCAAAATTTCGAAAAACTTGAAGCAGCTCCGAAATTAGCATGTTCATTGAGAGAGATAGCGTCCAGAGGGCTGGACTTGTTCTTGGCACCATGCTATATGTGTACAGATGCCGTACAGCTGCACTTTTGCCGAGGAAGTGAGTGATCGAATATTACACATCAAACCAGCACGCATACTGTGCAGTTAGAAGCCTAGTATTGTGCAAGGCTCAGCAAAAACAACATGGATACTGCAACAGGCACTGAGAGCCAAGCTTTGCAACTTGCACTTGTCTCAGCTGTCACTGTATCTGTATACGTGGCGCTGGTGTTCACAATGGCGTCTATGGTAGCAATCAGTCCCTGTGATGCATCGCCTGAAACGACTTCTTTGTAGCTCAGGACTTGTCTGATAGCATCGCTTGCAGTGTCTGTATTGTACACTGAGTCTTTTGCCAAGGCCAAAACTGTAGATTGAGTGCTTGCACTGTAAGGAGAGACTGTCTGCACCTGCACAGATCAAAAATCCAGCACGTTGATCATAGCTCATAACATATGCAAGTTGCACGTCAAGCTGGAAGCTTGGAAAGAAGTCAACAGAAGTATTGCATTGGGGCGCTCTGGTGCGAAGGGCAACACAAGGACAATGGCATGTGTGTGGTCAGCTGGTCACAGTGGACAGACCAAGATTCAGGCCAGATTGGCGGGACACAATCTGCCTGATCCTAGCATTACTGAGCTAGTGCTTAGAGCTATGTACACCAGACATAGCAAGACCTAGCAAGCTGTGTGAAGGTGGTCGACTGTCCTTACGCAACAAAAAAGCAGCTTGCAATGTTGCTTCATGGACTCTGCAGGATGTTACAGTCCTTGCATGGCTGGACAAGGACTGTAACATGTGCATTTGCAAAAAACAGTGTGAGTGGGTCTTGTCGGGCACACAGAACAGCACAAGGGTACAGTTCCAGGCAAACAATGAATTTGAGTAATGTTGGGCACACATACAACGTACACACACATTTGCAAGAAAGCAGTGGGCAAAGGTGGCGGGCGTACATAGGTGTTCATTGCATCAGTGCTGAAGAACTGGCCAGTGTGCACCAGGTGGCTGTCCAAGTACTTTGCAGTTTCATTTGTGGTCGATGCATTGGCGTATGGCACAAACACCTGCACAGGGTTGCCCACGCCTTAAGCAACACCAACATCGCGACTGGTGAATGACATGCAGAGCATTGACCTAGGCAAACAAAGGTACATGCAATTGCCTTGACATTGAATAAGGCTTACCTTGGCATGAATGTGAGGGGAGCGGCCAGTGTAGCGGCCAGGGAAAATGGTCTCGAAGGTTGCTAGACCCGCATTGTCAGTGAGAACCATGCCTCGCAGGAATGTAAGCTCATCTGTTTGAGATGCGACAACACCACCAGAAGCAGCTGCACCTATTCACGACAGACAAAACACACAGTGAAGCACAAATAAAAACAAGGTGAAGAAAGTAATTCATGTCTTTATGTATCACAGTCCCTCGTGTTTGGCATCTCTGCATCACATTGGCACATGAAAGGTTCACGTGCCAAGCCGTGGACTTTTGTCCTCCCCAGAAAACAGCATCTGCGCAGCTAGCAAGTTAGGAACGCACATGTCAAGCATTCTAGGATGCATCCAGAACATGCAACTTCCCATGCCTATCTCATGACCTGTGTGTAACCTAGCTTGCACACCATTGCATCCAGCCAAGTCAGTATAGACATGCATTGTATCAATGCAATCGTTGTTACATGCAGCTTACATCACGGAACATCAGGAATGCAACTGCTCCTACACAAAGAGCATCCTGCATTGTAATGCAAACAATATTTGCCTTAGTGGCAGCATCTTACACACGTGAATTCAAGTACACTGGTAAGTCCCACCTGTAAAGCCTGAATAAATGCCAGACGCATTGGCATGCCAGATTGACACAAAGGCATCCACTACAGGGTCGCAATTGGTGTCCAAAAGGTAGACATTCAGTGTCACTGAGATGCCAGGCTGGCTTTCGGTGATGTTTGACCGGAACAAGATGTCATCAAGGTAGTAAGGGCCTTCCGTGAGTTCGGCTGTAAGAGTCGCTGAACAAGTTGTACTTGGGGCGGGAGCCTACAGCAATAGGATACGTATCTTGTGGCCCAGACAAAACAATCGCCAACTGTGTAGACAACAGTCTGAACCGACAGCGCTGGTCATGCAAACGCGCTTTCGCAGTCACTCACAGGCGGCTAGCAGAGCATCACGAACGGACACGTTCCAGATAAACAGTTTCTGATTGCCTCAAGAGTATTCGGACGCACCAAGTTGAGTCCGCTTTGAGATACGTCGGCGGCAGCACAAGCGCAGAAACACAAGCTTAAGGCGACAGAAGTTAAGTAGAGATTGGCACGCATCCTTCCGGACGGCCGATGGAGGCTACGGAGCCCAATCACCAATGCCGAGACAAGTTGTGCATCACCGAGCCTGCTTCTGGCATGCACGCGTTGTGCTACTAGCGTCGTAAATCCAGTGGCAGAGTATTACTAAGGGCCCGGTCACGTAACCATTAGTCACAAAACCAATGCCTTGTGTAGTAATTTGCATTGTTCCTGTTGTCCCCAGTCGCAAGCCTTGACGCGCAGAGCGTGGACTCACGGCCGAGCCTGTCTGTGCTGAGTCTGGGTACAATGTCAGCTGTGTCCGATGCTAGATCTGAGCTGAGCGCTGCTGGTCACGAGTCATTAGGCACAAGCAGATGTCCACAGTGTAATGATTCGTTATACCTGAAAAATCAGGCACAATCGGTCAGGCAAGCGGTGTGGCGAGCAGTGGCGAGGAAGAGACCCGACATCATGTGACTCGACTGCTCAATGTAAGCGTTATGAGATCGACTGTGCACAGGCAACATGTGCTTTCCGTCCCAATTAGCTTTAAGTTGCTCCGAAACCACCATATTCAGCTCACAGTATTGTACTGCTTCGGTCCGAAAACACGTCTGATCACATGTACAAGAAGACAAAGGTCAAATGTGAAAAAAGTCGTTGGCAGCAATGACTTCACCGATGCTAAATACATTTCGTTACTAATTGTGTTAGTGCTGCATGCTTGACCAGAGTTATGCTTGCGTTTGTCTTACAGCAGATATCTCAACTGAGTTGCAACGATGCAAACGACTGCCAGGCGTGTCTCCACTATGTAGACACCCGAGTGGATGAGCATGCGATTGTTTTGCCAATTGTTGTTTCACATGCAACATTTGGCTAACAACTTTGTTTCAAGCAAGATCTGGACCGCAGGCTGGCTCTCCACAGCTTTACAATGCACAGCCGTGTTGCAGCTTGAGACACGAAGAAATGGTCTTATATAATATCAAATATGTGCTACAGCAAGGTAATGGCCAAAAGAACTACAGAGACACAAACAGTTATTTCCAGGCTTTTTGCTGTTTTGTGCTAGGTCAAGGGTGCTGCTCTGTGCACAAAACCTGCAGTCAGGCTGTGCCCATGTGACGCGCAGTCACAGCTTAAAGTATGCCAAATGCTGCGTTCAACGCTCTTGGCTCCATACTGCAGCTTTCAGAGGCTCCCGTTATGATCGCTGAAATATGTACACTTATCTTCTTCTGTGTCCGGCGCTCCTCTAAGCATTTGTCTGCAACAAGAAACATCTGCAATGCAATGCACTTCATTTCAAGTAACTGCAGCAAACATACATGCCAAGCACAAACATCAAGCCACATTTCAAAGTCGGTGAAACAACCAGCCACAAGCAAATCAGTGTCAGGCTTGGTACAAGTGGGCCCAGGCATGCAACAGCAACCTGGTCAAGTAAAAGTCTAGCAATACCTGAGAAGTTCAGCCAAAAAGTGCTGATACAGATTGCACTCAGACAAACATGATAGCACAGGCCTTACCTGCTGCCACATAGGCGACTGAGCGACCTAAGCATCCAAAATTCATGACATGTTGTAAGCCGTGAGAGAGTCTCCTGTTACAGCTTCAATCTCTTGCTTGACGTACTCAGCCAGATCAGCCATGCTACAACTTGACTTTTGGTCGTGTATGAGCACCAGCTTCCCCTGCTTTGCAAGCAGTGTCCGTTTGAACACCGCACGTCCAGTCAGCCTGCAAGCAGGTGAAAATACAAACACATCATATTGATATGCATTGTAGAGCTTGATGCAGCACAAAGTAGAGCCTGATGCAGCACAAATGCTGCTAAAAGTTGGGTCACACAACAACTTTGCTGTTATTGATACTCAACATCTCTTAAAGCATGTCATTCTGCTGTTGACACCTGTCACGAAGGATGCAAACGACATTTCAACATTCAAACTGTGTTGTGCATACATATTGCTGTTGATGGAAGCATGCACAGCTGCGGTGCACAGGCATGTCAAGTGACATCATGATCAACTTCAAGACTTTCCAAGTTTTGCAAAGCAGACTATAGAGACAGACAGCACAAGCATCAAGATTGAAGACACTACATGCCTCATAGAAATTTCACATGCTGGTCATTTTCAACTCTTGCATAACTCATGCAGCATGAGCCAATACAACTCAGGATGCGGTATCTGCATAACCAGCTACAGTGATGTCGGAAGCACTGCCACAATGACACAGAAAGATTCAGTTCACACACCTTTTTGTTATAGCCAGAAGCATAAAAAACCAACACAGTTGGGGCCACGCTCTCATCCTGAGGGTGCAGCACAGCATCTGCCCAGTACCCACTCAAGGGGACATTGGCTGTGAAGGCCAGGCCAAGCTGTCCTATCGCCGCGCCCAGGTGTTTGCTAGCAGACAGTTCAGCTGCACTCCTCTCTGTTGGCAAGGGCCTGGGTCCCAACCTGGTCACCATCTCTTGCAACTGTTGCGCAGCAGCCGTTGATAGAGGTTGCAATGAGTCCAAAGCCTGGTATAACTGAAAGAGATCTTGTCTCTTCAGAACACCATTGGCTGGTTCAGCAACAAGCGATGACTGCAGCCGCTCAAGAAGCGAAGAGAAAATCACAACAGAAAGCATGTCTAAAACATCCAAGCTCCAGGCAGCATTGCAATACGCTTGCTTATCTACCACTGACCAATCTAAACTCAACAGCCCGTCAACCAAGGCTGTGCCGACATGTCCATTGACAGGGAGACGGAGCACAGCGCAGGCAAGCAATATGTTGCTCAGAACTTGTGCGTTTGGTGCTTGTCTTGGCAGACCAATAAGTACTATAAGCCTCTCCAGAATGGCGGATGCAGCACCAGCCGGCGGTGCATGGTTCAGTTCCCCCAGAGCCCACATCACATTGGCAATTCCTTGTGCAAAAGGCCGCTTGAGTGCATCATGATGCTTGATGAGCATGGCAAAGTGCTTGCACACAGCATCTACCAAGCCCTTGTCTGTAGGTTCATGGCCCAGGGTGGCAAGAGCCCACAAGAAGTTGGCAGCCCCTTGTTCATTGGGCCGGTTGCTGGGATCATGATGCCTGATCAGCCTTGCAAAATGGTGGCACATGGCATCTAAGAATCTGTGGTCTGCAGGCTCGTGCCCCAGGGTGGCAAGAGCCCATAAGACGTTGGCACAGTCCTGTGCATTGGGCCGCTTGCTGTCATCCTGATGCATGATCAGCCTCGCAACATGGTTGCATACAACATCTATCAAGCCCTTGTCTGCAAGCTCATAGCCCAGGGTGGCAAGAGCCCACAACAGATTGGCGCAATTTTGTAAACTGGGCCGCTTGCTTTCATCATGCTGCTTGATCAGCCGCGCAACGTGCTTACAGATGGCCTCTACCAAGTCCTTGTCTGCAGGCTCATGGCCCAAGGTGGCAAGAGCCCACAACAAGTTGGCATCTTCTTGTGCGTTTGGTTGGCGTGTGGCTTCTTCCTTTGTCACTTGCAGCAGTTTGGCTGCCAAGGCATCAGCCATGCCTGGCACAAAGGCATCCGGATGCAGCCCAAGCTTTGCTGAAGACCGTAAGATGTTACTGGCTTGACGTGCTCCAACAGCAGACATCATTGGCTCCAGCTGAAAAAAAAGATTGCAGCAAAAACGCTTCAGCTCAAAGGCAGTAGAATTTGCACTGAAGCTGCTGTTGGCTTGAGCTGATGTCCAGGGCTGTGATGACTGCACTGAGATTGATGTGATTCAGAAGGGGCCCAACTACAGAGCAGAGGTGCTCCATGGATGCACAAAAGCTCAGCAGTGCTTTATCTGGCTGTCGACCTCTGACACCAGCCAACGCCAGCCTCTGCTGTTCCTTGATACGAGTAGTGACATGTGCAGGGCGGTGCATGCGGAACCCAGAGTCCTGCATGGCAAGCGGCCCATCCTTGTCACGACTCACACTGAACTGAAGTTGACATTTCGCAACTGTGCCCTGTACCTGTGAAGTGTGTTTGTAATTGTATGTGTCACATGTCTGCAAGGGATCAACTTTTGCAACACTGCTGTGATTTCATGGCAACATGGACAGCCTTTCAGGCGCTTGCAGTGCTTGTCAAGGGTAACACTACAAACAGCGCTTTTGAGCATCGCAGGTGAGTCCTCTTGACATCTGTTCGAACAGTATCGAGCTGCTTCTCAGGCTGCTAGAACGCCTCACCTGTCTGGACGCCTCCTGCACACCTGCTTGTGCGGAAGCTGTCTTGTCAACGTGAGTATGCTCAGGAGCCATGTAATCAACCTTGTGATCCTTTGCAGAATCTTCAAATGCGGTACAGAATCCAATCTGCTGAGGCTGTTTTGGATGACCTTCGCCGTGACCATGCTGCATTTAGAATCAAAGACACAATCAGCTTTTCCAGAACAGGAGGATCACATTGTAGCAATTGTGCAACGCTATGATACTTACAAAGATACAGCCTAGCCTACCTGCTGACTGCCAGACCAGTTTGGCTTCATGCTGCGCTGCACATGCTTCCAAGCTAGACCGGCAGCAGCAGGCTTTCCAAGTATCTGCATGATGGTGTTTGCCATACAGGCTCAAACACATTTGGTGCCAAATCATACGACAAACAACCAGTACTCACCTGTCTTGAAGTGTGCTGAGAAGACCTTTCAACACCAGACATAGTGTTCTGTGAGTCCACTTTGTTTCCTTCTGAAAGCTTTGCTGCCCAAGTACACAGCTGCTGTAGCCTGCAATTCAGTACGAGCTTCTGGTGTCAGATGTCATCTGACTAATGATTCAACGATTTTTTGCAGCTTTTTGCTCTCCGTCGCGTTTGTGCAGGAGCCTTACCCCACGACCGTTGCGCCTATGTGCTGCCCTGGCGTCCCTGTGCGGCAAGCATTTTCGCAAGCATTGACCAGTAAGAGTCGTGACATCATGAGACGCGGCTGCTCAACGCAAGTGTCCGGCCCTGAATCTCGATGAGCGGCTGTGAATGCACAGGCAGATATGCTTTTTGTCCCACAGCGCCAAAAAAGGGTTCAAGCGGCTCCGAAACCAGTATTGTCACTGTGAGCGACCTAGAGGTACATGCGACAAATTGCCAGTGGCTCAACGAACACATGTAGGCAGCTGATCAAAGCAGAGTACCGATCAGCCGCAGCTGCCCACACGAACAATCAACGCAAATAGAGCGAGCCTTCACACAGGTATATCCTTTGCTGCGTGGCGCAATTAATTTTCATCAACACCACAGTTGCAGCGAGATTGTGCTCAACAAACCAGTACACAGATGCTTCAGCATGACAGAGGAAAGATGATGCTTGCATGCCATAACATTTTTTCCCTTTGTTGTTCAGCAGAAATCAATCAACCAAATGCCATAGCACGTCAGAACACTGCACGGTACTTGAAGCCAGGGTTTTTCTGCCATATCGGCAATTGGGCTGTCTTTCATTCCTCTTTACCGTGACTGCACAGGGCAATGGAGTGCTTCGTGTGCTCTGTGATGACCTCCTGCACAAACGATGTGCACAAAGGTGTTACATTGCAGCTTTGCCTGGTACAGCACATGCTTGACACCTGATCCAGGGACTGCACTCATCAGAAGCTCATCTACAGGTGTTAAATGCACACTACCAGGCTGGCTGTACTAGCATGGAAATCTCCTCAAAAAGCTTGAGATGAACATGTCTGGTGTCATTTTATTGTCTGACTCGTGTGACTCAACCTCTCCTCTGACTTGTGAACATCGTGTGCAAGACTGCCCACGTGCTGCAAGCGCTCTGTGCAGACTTGGTCAGCCTCATTGAGATTCCAGGCAGAAGAAGGGCATACCTTGACATTACACGTCAGCATCTGCCCATCCTTGACAATGATGTCTCCATTGATGACTGATAAGTCCACCGGCCCCAAGCCTGGTGTGCAGAACAGCAGTGCAGCCACAAGGTCATGCTGAGCCCCTGAGAAAGAGATGCCGTCTGTTCTCCAGGCCACAAAGTCTGCTGCCATGCCAGGGGCTATTCTGCCAATGTCATCCCTGCCCAGAACCTTGGCACCCCCCTGAGTACCCACCTTCAGAGCTTCCCTTGCTGGCATCCCTGGAAGGCAGTCACATGATGACATGGCAAGGCTGCACAGAGCAGAGTCTGTGGTTTGCAGCGAGTACAGCAATGGATGCAGCAATTTGGGGTAACAGTATAGCACGAGCTGGGTTTAGTACAACACAAGGTTACAAGCACAGCACAGCACAGCACAGCACAGCACAGCACAGCACAGCACAGCACAGCATGCTGTAATGTAATGGAACCACAAAATTGCACAATGACATGAGACAACCCACAAGAAGAAAAAACACAGCACAAAAGCAACACATGGACAGCTTCTTTGACACACCATTGCCGGCGACTCTCTGCAGCAGCATGGCCTGCCTGACCTCCATCAGCATGTGGCCGGCATCATTGCTGGCTGTGCCATCCACACCAATGCCCACCTTCACACCATTGTCTAGTAGCTTCCGCACCTGCATGCACATATGTATGGAGTGGTGTGAGCTTGCAGACTGTATCGCGGAGAACCATCATTTGGACTTCAGAGTCAATGCTGTAATTATTGCATGATAAGTGACTGGAGACTGATATGGTGCCGGACTGGCTGTGCTGCAAGAAGTTTGCGTGTGGTAAGGTCACAAGCCCTTTGGGAAACTCAGAGGTGCGCTACTCATGCCTTGGGTATCTCACAGGCCTCTGCCAACTTGTACTCTGGTAGCAGTGTAATGGTTAAACATGTTTATACTGACAGGAGCTCAGACCTGGTTAGTGCGTGACATGTTGTTTTGCAAAGGCAGCAAAGTCACAGAAAGCAGCAATGTCATCACATGGAGAGCAGCAGAAGCATCATGCATGGCTGTATCAGTTCTGTCCACAGCAGCAGCCACATCATGAGCAGCAGCAGCAGCACAAGCAGCAGCAGCCTTCTGACAGCAGCAGCAGCAGCAGCAGCAACAATCTGACAGAAGCAGCAGCAGCAGCAGCAGCAGCAGCAGCAGCAGCAGCAGCAGCAGTAGCAGCAGCAGCAACATTCTGACAGAAGCAGCAGCAGCAGCAGCAGCAGCATCGTGACAGCAGCAGCAACATCATGAAACAGTAGCAACAACAGCAATGGCAATGTTGGGGACTCACTGGAGCGATGCCAGATTTGAGGCGCATGTTTGAGGAGGGGCAGTGGGCTATACCCACCCCTGCCTCTGCCCACTGCTTTGTCTCAGCATCATTCAAGCAGCAGCAGTGGGCAAACCAAACATCATCCTTGTCCCAGCCAACCCGCCTACACACACACATGCTCATTCATTCATTCATTTGCTGACTTAACCGTTTATGCACTCATTCAGTGGTTCATTCATGCATTCATGCATTTGTTCGTTCTTTGTTTGCTCACTCACGCAACCAACGCAACCACAAAGTCTGTGACCAGGTATCTTTGACCAGGTATGGCACAAGCACCACATGTACCACACAGAAATACCCACGTATTGCTGTCAGCATTATTTGTTGTCATCAGCTGTGCATGTTGCTGACAGCAGCTCGACTTCAAGAATTCGCCAGGCGATTCTGCATTTGCTTGGCACAGACAGTGCAGACACAGATTGGCTACTACTATTGTCACTATCATTTTTACTGTTATCACAATTATTTTGATCATCGTTGTCGTTGATGCAATTGTTGTCAGTACTACATTCCCTACCACCCTTACGAGTAACATGGCAGCAGCAGCTTACTTGATGTATTCGCCAGGTCTACAGTTGAAGGTCTCGCGGCAATACTCGATGTCCTCCTCGTTCTCTGCCAAGTGAGTGTGCAGACGCACCCCTTGGTGCTGGCGAGCAATTTTGGCTGCCGCTTTCATGAGATCCTGTGTGACGTTGAAAGGGGCACAAGGCGCTAGACCCATCCTCAACATGGAATACCTGCCAACGACAAAAGCTTTGTCGATTTCCACTTAGGCAGATTGCATGCAGTGCACGCACTGCAGATTGCAGGCGCTGCAGATTGCATGCACTGCAGATTGCATGCACTTGGGCAGATTGCATGCGCTGCAGATTGCATGCACTGCAGATTGCATGCACTGCAGGTTGCCTGCACTTAGGCAGATTGCATGTCATGCAGATGCCACCAGAAAGCTTTTGATGATACGCAGAGGATGGCAAAGTGTGTGCAGACAGCGTTTGGTTGCCAGTGAGGTGCACAGCTTATCTTGGGATGGCAGGTGCTAGACCCATTCTAAGCACAAAACAGCTGCAGTTTTCCAGAAATGTAACAAACTTGTGAGCTAAGATTGTAGGGATCAGCTAAGACCAAATGGCCCAAAGGCTTCAGTTCCACCCATAGCAAAACAGAGTTGTCTGAAAATTGCTGCAAACAGTCAGCTTTCAATGATATCCACAGATGGCAAGACAGTTATTTCACAGCAAGAGCACTTGCCAAAGCAAATCTTTGGTGCTGTGGTAAGGTATCTCACCGTGATACATCGTGAAACTCATCTATGAGACGCTTCATGTCCTTCAAGATATAGTCTTCTTCTTCACAGGTGCTGTCTGGGGCCGCACCACCCTTGCTTTTCCCCATGCTCATAGCTCCTCTGGTGGGATGAAAGCGCATGCCTAGCTCTCTGCACCCAAATTGAGCTTGCCTTGTCATGCACCTTTGACAAGTCTGGGCTAGGCATCTTGTATTTGGTCGCAGCTGGTAGAGTGGATATATCTGCCTTGCTTTGTATTTGTGCACAAGAATGCCAAAACAATGCAACGTTGTGATACACATTACATGTCCAAACTTCTTGGCAGAGCTCGTTATGTCTCAGCTCTGTCAGCACAGCAAAGCAGGTTGGCATCAGCTGCCATTGCCAAAGGTGGTCATCCCTAATCTGCTGAAAGACAAACCTTGTGACGACCATAACAAGAAGCCTATGTCAAGCGCTTAGGAGCTTGCAATGCAATCAGGTGCAGTCCACATTGGATTGTGATGTAACATTGTGTGCAGGCATGCAAGGCAGCGTCATCCGACAAGAAGATTCTAGTAAGAACTTGTAGATGAGGCTCAGGCGCTGAGTTGCGCACGATACATATGACTAGAACAGGAAACAACATGAAATGACTCGCTCTGAAGCATAGCAGGAGATGGCGTGGCTGTCATGGATGTGTGTATGCTGACCTGGCTGCTCTAATGCTATCCTCCAGGCAGACATCATTGGGGTAGATGTACAGGTGATCTGATGAGCAGGTACAACCAGACATGATAAGCTCCAACATGGCAAGCTTGCTGCTGATGTAGATGTCTGCGCCCTGCAAGGCAACAGGCAGTGTCAAGCAGCCTGGCTGAAGATCGACCAGGTGGGAGGTAGGCATTGCAAAGCATGCGCGTCAAGGGCGTGTGGAAACCTTGCCATGCAGCACAGCTTGTAGCAATGTAAAGCAGAACTCGACAGTCTATGCATGACTAGAGCAGCCGTCCAGAGAAACTTGCCGTCATATGCTGCCATGGGCCATAACAGGTGGCCAGCCAGTTGAAGAGCTTCTCATCCTGTGTGGCAGTGTGAGTATGTTACCCTTGAACCGTTTGTAAGTATGCGCAACACAGGTCTGTTCACAGAGAGACGCATACCTGGGCTAGGCACCTTGTCAAGCATTGAAACATGTGGTGATGGGTGTTGACCAGGCCAGGAATCAGCACACGGTCAGGTAGACTGATCGTCTCATCTGCTGCTGCGTACGTTTTCGGTATGTCGCATGATGCCCCAACCCACTCTATGACGTTGCCCTTGACGTAGATGGCAGCGTTGCGGATGTCACCAAGCTCCGGATCCAAAGTCGCCAGGATCTGTATATCCCGCACCAACATTGAACGTGTGGGAACCGGCCGAGCATGGCCCGCCCTTGACATTGAAGTGCTGTGAGCTGTTGCTAACAGGAAGGACCAGCGGCAGACGTGTGTGCAGCCTGACCAAAAGTGTTACGTCTGGGGTCCGGGAGAGGTGGAGAGTCAAAATATCGACTGACAATGCTCGAGGACTTGGCTTTTTCGTAGTGACTGCGCGTCAACGAACCGGCACAAAGCGTCTTTCAGAAATTTGCACCCTTGTCTGACTAACCGATCAACCGATGGATTACGTCAGAGATTATCTCAAGTCAATTACGAAGGACTGGCTGCTTCGTCTTTTGTCTTCAGCTTCTTCTTTTTGAGGCTTCCTCGAAACGAACGCTCACCACAGTGATTCCTCTTTCTCTTTCTCAGCCCATTTTTGTACAGCATGCCTGGGCTTCAGCACGAAATCTTACATGAGTATACGGGGAAGCCAGATGAGAACGGGGTCCGAGGCGAATTGCAGATATGTCGTGTCACTTTGGGAAGTGCAGCCGTGCAGCCAGAGTACGACAGCGCAGCTGGACCGGTCATCCTCAACAGCGGGCACAACATGCCTCGTATTGGCCTCGGCACCTGGAAATCTGAGAAAGGCCAAGTTAGAAGTGCTGTTTACGAGGCTGTCAAGGCAGGCTACCGACATGTCGACTGTGCAGCGATCTATGAGAACGAGCACGAGGTTGGGTCAGCCCTGCAGCAGGCCTTCAGCGAACACTTGATCCGCAGACAAGACATCTTTCTCACCTCCAAGTTATGGTGTGGTCACCAGGATACACTGCTGTGGTTCTTGTGGATCACCTCCGAGTGCTGTCTATGTGACAGAGAAGCTGTGCCCCTTTGGACTTTTTGTTGTTGACAATGCAGGAACACTCACCACAGTGCAGAGCGTGTGCGCAAGGCGTGCCTGAAGACCCTGTCAGACCTGCAACTGGAATACCTGGATCTTTACCTGGTCTGTGACTTCACTTTGGCTATGCATGTCACACTGCCTTCAGGAGCCCCAGTCTGCTTGCAACAAACAAACAATGCCTGCTGCATGGTCAAACGCACACGCAACAACAAACCCTGTCCAGCCAAGCTGATGCCTGGCTTGTATCCAGCAGAAGGAGTATCAATACAAAAATCTTACCTAGCAGCAGCCAAGCATGTTTTTCACCGCCAGAGCACACTGAAGTTGACCGTTGCTTGCCAAACACAGCGCATTTAGCCCAGCTGCAGTATGGTCTAAAGAGTGCTTCATGTAACATGTTCTGTTGCACAGTAACATAGCTGGGAACAAGGCAGAAGTCTAGTGACTTCAAGTCACATGGCCTTGCTGTGTGTGTCCAGATTCACTGGCCAGTAACAGGCAACGTGGGAAGTGAGGTTGTTCCCTCTATCCAAGAAACTTGGAGAGCTATGGAGCAGCTAGTCAAAGACGTAAGCTGCCCCTGTGTAGTGTACAAGAGCTGACACTGCAGCCATGATAGCTGGGTTCTGCTTTTAGATCTCATTCCAAACAGCCATCTATGCTGGCTATGACAGCTCAAATGGCAGTCATACATGTGTTTAGATGCATCCAGCGCTGATAGGGTGTGTTGGTCTCTATGCTGCATGAAGTTGTCTGCACAATCTGGTAACTTTGCTAGTCAGTAGGCGGCAAATGTTCCAATGATGCCACACGCAGTCAAAATCATGCAGCTTAGCTGGTGTAAGCAAGCAAGCCACTAATTCTGGAGAGCCTTGAATGTGACATTTGTGCAAACTGTAAGCCAGTGATGCTTGGCCAAACCACTGTTTCTTCACCAGAGCCACTGCTGCGATCTGCTGCAAGCCCACTCCTGAAATTTGAGTTAGTCATGGGAACACATGTCTTACAACAGGGTTTTGCTTGTGATGTCACTTGTGAGAGTAGGCAAGCTGCAGGGCTGTGGCTGACAATGCAGGGGCTGGTGCACAGCATTGGTGTCAGCAACTTCTCAGTCAAGAAGCTACAGGACATCCTCAGCTACGCAGAAATTCCTCCTGCTGTATCTCAGGTAGCCTCTAAGACCTGCTTGCTCAGCTGCAGCATCCTGTACATTATTTCTACTTCCAAAGTGATTTTGGAAAGGTTGAAGGCTTGAAGGGTCGATGCAATGCTGCAAACCACACATAATGCATGCAAATGTGTGTGCTCCTGTGCCTTTAGCAGCAGTACATGATCAGTGTCAGTGCTACCATGCATTCTCAAAGATTTAGTGCTCAGAAGCACATCCTGATTTGCCTTGCAAGCACCGATTGCGCATGATGGGCTTGCCACTATCATTGCTTCCTGTACATACATAGCTCATCGTGAGCTGGGAAGCTTTGTCATTATTGTTATTGTTATTGTTATGATTACTACTATGATGATCATGACAACTACTATTATTATTTCATTATTATTATTTTATTATGAATTTCAATGTTATTGCTTCCTGCAGGTGGAGTGCCACCCTTACTTCAGAAATGAAGACATGCTACAGTGGTGCAAGTCAAAGCAGATCCATGTGACAGCCTACTCTCCCTTGGGATCCCCAGACAGTGCCTCCATGTTCAAGAGGAAGGCACCTCTGCTGCTGCAAGACTCCACTGTAGGGGCTGTTGCCAGCAAGTTGGGCCGCAGCCCTGCTCAGGTATACAGCAAAGCCCTAGCCAACTTGTATCCATGCCAAGAAGTGCCTATCGATGCAAGCCTCTTGCTACAGCATCCACTGGTCAGCGGGACACACTCAGCCTAGCTAACTCAGCCTGCGACACTCAGGCTCACTTACTCAGCCTTAGGCGCATATGACACTCAGTGTGCATGACAAATTGAAATGTGCTCAGCTGCTGGCTCTGCTGCACTGCATCTGCAAACCCCAGTATCACAGCTGCAGAAATTTCAATCGGGGAAACTCATCTACACATGCAGAACCTCCTCATTAGGCATAGCCGCATGAGGCACTGACTGCGGATTTGTGATAGACTGCATTCTGCACAGTGGTCAATGAGTCTTGTCAGTGCTTGTACAGACATTCTGCCAGGTGCCACAGCAGCTCATAACGGCTGATGATGTGCCAGGTACTGATCAGATGGGCATTGCAGCATGGCACCAGTGTATTACCCAAGAGTACATCTGCAGAGCGCATCAAGGTACAAAAGCACACCCATGAAGACAGCTTCCTGCCTATGGGACGTCTGCATAGTAGTATGTCAATGACTCCAGGTTGCAACAAAACTTTCAACTGGGACTAAGGGTTTTCTGAACACTAGGGCTTGCTTTCAGTTGTCTAGATTGAATGTTTGTGCCTGTCACTTTACATTGAAGACTTGCAGTTTGTCCGCAGATGCTCTCAGACATTAAGCTGTGCTCTTTGCTGAAAAGAGCATGCAAGTCTTTGTTGCAATAGTCAGGAGTACATTCTCATCAAGATCACAGAGTCAACTTCACAGACGCATGTGCAGGCCAACATGGATGTTATGGGCTGGGAGCTAAGCCACGAGGACTATCACAAGCTCTGCAATCTCCCAATTCAGATGCGCATGGTCAATGGCAGCTTCTGGCTGCATCCCAGAGGACCCTACAAGACCTTGCATGACTTATGGGATGACGATACTTCAGCCTGATGGTTGTGGCAGCAGCATCTGTACAGATGTGCGAGTGTAATCATCAAGGCTGAGCTTGTCAGAGGGACCTGTCCTACTCAGCCATAAGGCAATTTGAAGCTGACGATACACCTTTGAATTTTGTAAGGCATATTGTCACTCCTGGACAGCTGGTGTGTATAGAACCTGAATAGTGTGCAAGTTCACGTGGGTCAAGGTGCTTGTTCGAAGTTGAGTTGGTTGTGTATGATACATCACATGATGGTCTACCCTACATGTCAATCTAGCAGTGCTATTCTAGACTTGATGTCAGAAACGACCCAGTCAAAGCCATCAATGAGACCTGCCCCTGTGACTGCGCTGCACCCAACTATCCTCCAGTGACGTGTGCCCATTGCCTCAAGATCAAGGACCTGCAGACATACATCCAATTCAGACCATATGTTTCAGTGTGTCAAGCTGGCATACATCTGTACACTGCTTGCTTGCATGCACCTACGACCAGTACCATGTGTCATACATGACAGGAGAAGACTATGCTGCAGCCATAGGATCTGCAAAGCAGAGTGTAAATGACCTTCATGCTGGTGCTAATGCCCAATTCATGCCACAAGAAGATGTGCATGTGACAGCCATGAGCTGCAGTTTCACCAAGAACAAGATGGACACCTTTTGCAATTTCGTGGCTGCCAAGGAGCCTGCCAGGTCCTGCTTGTTAGCAAAGATCAGCAGTGTTGCGCCAGTCAGTCTCTCCTCCTTCAACAGAT
>JAABUP010003348.1_pt1 | contig 28429 bp, 34 predicted proteins | sample 5559201 | NCBI WGS metagenome assembly JAABUP01 (sample SAMN10711887, study PRJNA513373) | rock metagenome | isolation source: Antarctica rocks | place: Antarctica | reverse complement strand
AAGGGGAGCTTGCTGCAAGGAGGGGGGAGGGACGGGGGATTGAGCCAGAAGGGGGTTGGGGGTTGGGGGGCAGAGGGGGTTGATTTGACCTTTGCTGGCAATGCATTCAAGCCTGTAACAGTATCGGCTGATTCTGCAACAGGTACAGCGCATGTACATGACATAATTACATGCGTCACCATTATAAGCAAAAGACAACGAATGAGCCTTTGATCAGCACTGTAGTTTGCAATGCAGTGACCCTGGTGCAATGCCAGACCCATGTTGTGTCATGTCAGCAGGGGTGAAGAAGGGGCTATCTTGGAAATGGGGGGGGGGGGGGTTGACAAGGGCCTACAAGGTCATGTCTACTTGGTACTGGAAGAAGATATCGTCAAAGGCTGCTTGCAGGTCCTGCTGGTTATGAATGTCAGCCTTGTTGTTGGGTCCATACACCTGCATGTACATCCAAAGTAATTACAAAAGGCTGCATTTGTCCAGGAGATGAGGGCGGCTCAAGGTAGCATCTGTGAAATCCGACCACCAGGCATGGGAAGGTTGTACGGAAGATGAGGTGAGACAGGTTAGGCATAGGTTAGATCACTCAACAGACAGGGCTCACTGAGGGCTCAACTTAGGGTCTGCGCAGTCTGCCCACCAGCCATGGGAAGGTCATACAATAGAGGAAAATGAGGTGAAACAGGTTTGGTCTCCCAACATTTTCTGATTATCCCTTCAAAAATGGATGTATCCATCCCTTTTAGGCATAGGTGAGATCACTCCAAAGGCAGGGCTCACCAAGGGCTCGAGGTAGGGCCTGTGGAACCCGACTACCAGCCATGGGAAGGTCATGCGATTGAGAAAGATGAGGTGAGACAGGTTAGGCATAGGTGAGACAGGTTAGGCATAGGTGAGATCGCTCGAAAGGCAGGGGCTCACCGAGGGCTCGAGGTAGGGCCTGTGGAACCCGACCACCAGCCATGGGAAGGTTGTACGGTTGACGGACTTGAGGGCATTGTAGATGAAGTCATGCTGGGCACTGCCCTCGCCAAAGTCAATCTCTGTGGAGAACTGGATGAAGAAGATGGGGCCGTAGGTGAAGGTGTACCTACATATTAGGAACAAGATCAGAAGATGGTGTCAAAGCTGCTCCAAATGGAATATACAGTGCATGGGAGTGCTGTGGAACAGTATGCCAAGGTTGGCGACAGAGGAAGATCAACAGTGCTGTAGCTTAGAATTGTTGAGCGCAGATGTACATAGAGAAGCAAGATGAGAGTTTAAAGATGGCCGGTCAGGGACAGAGTAGCGCTGAACTAGGGGTTGCACTTGTCAAGGGGCATCTCAAGAGGACACACTAGCAGGGCCAAGAACAAAAAAGAGGTGAAGAAGAAGACCAAGGACGCGAAGAAAACCAAAAAACAGAAGAGGAGTACCATTGCTGGCCAGGGTGGGGGATGGGCATGGGGATGCGCTTCTCGAACACCACTCCACATTCGCCTCCAGAGTCCTTGGCATTCTCCTGAAGGTATCTGTCACCGCTGTTGGGCCAATCACGCTCATGGTTGCCTGCACACATGAGAGGCCTCACAAAGGGGGCAGGCAGGGGTTCACGGGCCCCCCGGGGGGGGGAGGGGGGAGGAGGGCATGCGCAAGTGGGGTGATGCTGATGTGGGTGGCATTGACATGCGATAGGAGAATCAGATGAGCTGACTGCAGCTATGCAGCTGCATGCAACGAAGGTAAATCAGATTGGAAGGGTTATAAGGGCAAAACAATGACAGCAGTGGGGACTGAATTGCCAGAGATATTACCTTGCACCGCCATGTATGGGAGGTGACTAATCAAAGGCTGCATCATGTCCCTGCAGATGTGACGTCAAATGGTGTCAGTGATATCAATGCATGTATGACAAGAGGACACCATAACAGCAGGGATGCAGACAACTTGGATTGGCCAGGGCAAACCATACAAGCATCCACACAACACAAGGCAAGCATGCGCACACACATGCATATGAGTATCAACATAAGTAAAGGTGCAGACCTTAACATGGATACAAGTATGAGTACGTAGACAGGTGCTTGCATATGCACAACAGCACATGTAAGTTTTGCTGGGCAACACTGAACTCAACAACAGGCAAATAGGAAAATTTGGGTTTTGGCACTTTTGCCAATAATGCTGAACAAGGCTGGTTACTCACCAGTACACATCCCATCCATATGTGAATCCCCTGCAGGCAACAAACGAAGCCCACTCAGCCTCAGATAGCACACACACACCCCAAAACAGATGGCTGATGTGAGCTGCAAAACAATCGTACTGCCAGAGATGTTACTCAGATGCACCACAGCATTGCTTGAGCATACGCAATGCATACCAGCCGGACATGCACTGCGAATGTGCATTTGGACCACTTCCAATGGGAGCATCACTTAAGCAAACAAACAACGGCACGTGTCATGCTGCATTTGGGATCACACGCTTTGTTGACTGGCAAATGCCCCTGAACAGAGCCACAGGCAGCTGCAACAAAACGTTGATGGTGCAACATGCCAACATGGACTGAGAACAGCTCCTCCCCACTGCTCACGGCATTGTTTCATTCTGTTCAACATATGCTGACAGCAAATCACCACATACTGCATACCGTGCAACTGTCACTATGACTGTGACTTGATCAAGGGCGCAAGGGGGATGCAGTGACGCACTGTGCATAGCTGATGTCGCCGTTGTGCACCAGCAGGGTTCCCTTGTTGGGGTCTGCAATCATGGCATTGGCCACCTCCCGGGCAGCACAGAAGCTCAGCCAGTTACCCTCCCATGCATTGTCAAACTGCACACAACACACATTTGATGCAGTCCAAACACAGCATTGCATATCAGCAAGTGCAAAGTGCAATAATGTCCATGTCTGCATCATGCATGAGACAAGTGGCAGCTCATGCATGGCAAAGGAACTACTCAGAGTGGTACATGCTCGGACTGATCACAGCATACCAGAAATTGGGAAGTGCAGTAATGTCTAATCACGCATGAGCAGATCGGCAGTTCAAGCACGACTCAACAACAGAATGCACAGAATGGAAGAGTGCCCTTTGCTTAATATCCATGTTTGCTAAATATCCACATGGAGAGCAATGCCAGCATGGACATGCCAGAGCAACTCTGCATGCACTGTTTCCATGCATCCAAGCTCATGCATTGCATGCTAAGTCCCACAAGGATAGAACTTGAAGAGACCATACAAGGTTGGCCTCTACACGGTTGAGGGACTACATGACAAACCATGCTGGTGTTTGAGCAGCTGGTAGACAATGGCATTGATGGTGGTGCTCTCACATCTCTTGGCAGGCTATGCAGCAAGAGCTCTGTATGCATGGTGCTTTGCTCATCACCTCACATGTCAAAAGACACGTGCAACCTGATCTGATGCCCAAACAGCAGTCCTTCAGGACTCTCAAAACAGCACGCCTCATTGACCAATTTTGGGCCAGGAAATAAGCAGACTGCTTGGATGGACCTGAGACAAAAATCAGTGAGGCTCACCTCAACTTGGAGGGCAGCAAGGGTGCCAGGGGGGGTGTAGGTGATGGGGTTGGGGTAGTCAGATTCCCACTCCAGGCTGGAGTCGGTCTCACAGTAACCCAGGTCAGCAATGGCCAGGAACTGCACAGGGCCCTGCCCATCCACTGGGGCTGTTGTGAAGTTGTGCTCGGCACTGAAGTTGCTGGCCTACATTAACAACACAGAGCATGAGCAGCTCTTGACTGTCATGGGTACAGTCAGTGCGCAGACAGGGAGTGCAGGGGGTCCTGCCTGTCCCCTGGGGCTGCTGTGACATTGCCTGCAGAGCAGGAGGCCGGGCATGGGATGCCGTAGGGGGCTCTGGCAGTTGTGCTCAGTACTGAGCCTTCATGCCTGTCTATGGCATTTCGACAGATGCGCAGTGCAGCACTTGATAAAAGATGCAGCAACAGGCTTTGCATAGGGTACTATCTGTCTAAATAGCTACATATAGGGCGCCAACTACACGCAGGGCACTAATTACCCTGCTTTCCACCATACAAGAAGAACTGCAGAGTACTTGTTGCAGTCAAGTTGCTCCCAAATCAATCAGACTTGTTGCAGAAGCAAGCAGTGTCTTGCACAGATTACAGGATGCAATCATTTGACAAATTTGGTTGCTTGCAAAGAGGATTGGCTTTGTGCAGAGCATGTAGAGTGCTCACAAATCAGTCACCAGCAGCTGCGTCTTTGCTTGCTTGCGCACAATTCAAGAGCAGCAGGTCCTGCCAGTAGCAACCAGCCACACATTCATTGAAGCTAGAATGCTGTACATTCTTGGTGTGCAACACAAGAAGAAGCAGAGGAGGGGTGTACCGGGTTGCCAACTCTGTAGAAATACTGAGTGCTTGCAGACAGGTTAGTCATCAGCGCATTGTTGAAGACACCTGCATGCAGGCAACATTGGCCTCAGTCGTCAGCCTGATTTGTGCGCAGACAATGGTAACAGTAGCTACAACTATAGACACAGAAGTATGCAGATGGTAAACAAGTCAGCAACTGTCAAGCTGGAAGACGAACAATGGGCGATAGAGCGATGACTGAAGAATGGTGACCAGATGCAATCAGAGTCACAAGCACATTGCAGATGGCACACCACAAGAAAAGCCAAAAACAGCGCGTGTAGCTTCTCCTTAACAGCACCAGCGGCCTCCTGGAAGCCACGCAGATCCCAGGTGAGGACTTGGTTCAACCCAAGGTAGTGCTGAATGTTTCTAAAGGCTTAACACACATACACAAGCTGTTACTCACCAGGGAACAAGTAGCCTGTGGTGGCAGCCTCACCGCCGCACATCTGAGAAGCAGTGTATGTGTCAAAGGTGGCATTGGCTGAGCTGCTGTATTGGCCAGAGGTTGTGCCATACTGCACAACTGCTCCTGCCGCCTGCTGCAGGGTCGTCCATTGTACTGCAACCTGCCTGCACATGACACGTAGCAGACGAGTTATCAGACCGGCGCAGCATCTCAGAGACCTAGCGCCTTGTGTCTGAATTGAGAAAACTCCAGAGTTGTTCAATGTAATACTGCTGTTGCATCCTGTGCCAGGTGTTATCACAGGTTGACAATGGTGGCGCCTTTCGTTACATCTAAGCTTGTACTTTCAGACAGCTTGCTGCAGATTACACGATGTATCATAACCTGCCTCCATTAGTCAAGGTGGTGATGTCATATATTGTTGCCCAGACTTCTGGTTAGCAACAGCTGCTGCTGAATGTAAGTCCTAATAAAGCCTGACAGTATATGCGAACCCAAAGGTTGGTACAGGCATTGAGTGTCACCACTCATTATGTGATGGATTTGCAGATGCATGGAGATGCTGAATCAATCCATAGTATGCCATGAACAGTGCACATCATCTGCTAGATCCTTACCATGGGCCCATTCCATGGACCCATAGCATGCGGCAAAAGCGGGCAGCAGTAATGCACAGCTTGGCTGAACAAGCAGTGTCATTGTGACATAAGATGGACCATTCTGGGGATTTTACAAACTATGACTAAACAGACATTTGAGTGGGTGGCCATCCAGGCGACCAATGCAGATGCTGTGTAGCGCTGCAGTGGGCAAATCTCAATGTATTATGCGCCAGTGGACATGTAACACAAGCATGTCTCAACATTTCTTACCCTGTGATGTTTGTCAGCAAGAGGTGAATTTGGCCGGGCAGCTGAGGGTTGGCAATGGGGATTGCTGGAGTCTCTGCTGCCACTGTGAAGTTTCCTGTGCTCCATTCCTGGACATTTCTGGCCAGGATAAACTTGAAGTCTGAGTGAGAGTTGTAAATCTGGAACCTGCATGGTCACAGTGAGTGAGTGAGGGTCTGCAGAGGCAAATGCTCAGCACCAGGTGATCCGTGTGACTGCTGGACCAGTCGCACGGACTGGCAGATTCAGGTCTTGAATATGAGATTGAAAATAACTACAGCAAGCAAAATGCAAACAGAGGCGCACTTACGTGACGGAGCCCGTGCCGGAGGACAAGTAGTTGGGGTCACTTTGGATCCACTTGAACTTCTGGGGAGGGGTCGCTGTGTAGTTGGTAGTGTTTGCAGGAATGACAAGAGCGATGGCGTCGTTTGCTGCGGGGGAGGTGACGTTAATGGCGGACACAAAGACAGCTTGAGAGTTGCTGGTGAGCGAGGTGATGTTCGCCTGAAGGGTGGGGGCGGCGCTCGCGCTCAACCCACCGACCGCAAGGAAGACAGCTAGCAGCATCATCATTCTGCCAGAAGCCTGCAGATCGGCAAAATTTTGTTCAATTTGCATTTTGGGCCGTTGGGTGCTCCAGTAAAATCGAACGAGACTGCAGAGCTGCAGACAGCTAAGCCCAAGCCAATGCGCTTATCAATGCGATTGAACACGGAAGAGCGCTCGGTCTCGGTGAGCATTGTGACCTTTGTTTTGTGATTTATTCGTGTACCTCTGCCATGCCGGAGGGCGACACGATCACTCCAGTCGTTTCAAGCCCTGCACTGCGCTTTAGCCGCAACTTTATGTTCCCAGACCGTGCAGAGATTGGTTGGCGGACCAGTGTTAGGGTGCGGGTGGGACGTCGGCCAGTTTGCGATATGATCGTTGAGCTGTTGCACAATGCAGAGGCATATTCTGTTGCACGTCAATTCGTGTGGCAGTTGACGTAAAGGGCCGGTTTTTAGTCATCTGATCTATTACCAAATGATCTATTCAACCAAGCGCGATGACGCCCGAATCGGGCACAAGCGATACCACAGAGTACCTGCTGCTAACGCCACAGAAACTGATTACTGGCAGCAAGAAAGAGCTTCTTGCAGTTTTGAAAAAGGTAGACCCGACAGGTTTTGCGCCTCCAATCATGCCAGAACTGCGATTTGCGCTGCTCAAGATTGCCTTCAGGCAGAATCCTGCGCCGAAGGCAACGCTGCGAAGAGCGTCAAGCAACGAATCACTTCCCAAGCAGTCAGGTGACCAAGATCTCCCTCCAACGACTTCCACAGCCTGTAGCACCTCACCTTCTACACCGGTCACTCGATCGCCACACGCGTTCTCGGACGAGAGACCTGCACAGCAGGAGTCAGCAGACAGTCAAACACCAAGCACTTCTTCACCAAACGATCATGAGCTGAAGCAACTGAAGCAACAGCTGGGCAGGCATGCACGCACGCTCAAGAGGCATGACGAGATCTTGGAGAAGGGAGAGAGGCAAACTAGACAGTGTGGTTTGGTTTTGTATGGTCTCAAAGAGCTGGATGTCCAACCACCAAAGAATGTGAAGTTTGACGACGATCCTTTGGTTGATCTACTGGTTGATACTCTGCCTGAATGTGAAGAGCCAGAGGAGGGACCTCACTGGAGTTCACACAAGAGGATGGGCAGGTTCTTGCCAAACGCCAGGAAGCCAAGACCTGTGCTGATTGGGTTTTCCTCAGAAGAGGAAAAACACAAGTTTCTGAAGCTGTCCAAACAGCTGCGCCAAAACGGTCTTAGGCTTGATGACTGGCTGACAGAAGTGCAACAAAAGGAGAGGTGCACTTTCGATGCTGACTTCCAAACTCTGAAAGGAAAAGGCTACAAGCCCTTTTTCACAGGCTCAGTATTAACGTACCGCCGCAACGACAAGGCATGTGTTTGCCAGAAAGACAAAGCAGACACTGTCCCACCTGCTGCATAGGACAACAATTGTCATTTTGATTGCATTCACAACCTTTCTGGTCTGTTATTATTTGAACAGTGCTTTCTGCAAGCAATAAGCACCTGAACTTCATTATTATGCGACTCTCATGTTCTTATCTGTTCTATCAGACTTGAACAAGAGATGTTGACTTGAGCACATAAAGCATGTTGAGACAAACACAAACTTTTGCAACTTGTTAGATATACTGTGCTAGGACTTCTTTCGCGATTAGGTGCATAGATGTAGCTCTTTCACTACAAAACTTGGACCTTTTTTGGGGCCCAAAACAGCATTGAATGACTCGTTTCATTCAAACTCAGCATTCTCAGAAATTACGGAGTTATTGTCTGTCGACTCCCCAGATGAGTCCTTCAGAAGATGTAGATTGATTGATTGATTAATAAGGTCGAAGACGCATCAGGGTACACAAATTAGACTCAAATTGGGTGGTATTCGCAGCCCTAGTAACGGACACACTGGTGATAGATCAGTGCTTGATAAGTTCAGCACCGTCTGTTGCGGTTTATGTTCAGTATATGTGCTTGCCGTGTGCTGTGTTATTGATCAAATCCTTGACCTTTTGCTGCTGATTTGGCCGATCTTATAAACCCTTTGCCTGCCTGCTGTCAGATCTAGCATGCTGACTGCGTCACCCGCTAGCTCTGTCTGCAACCGAATTTCGTCGTCAGCCAATGCTAGCACGTCCAGTTGTTCAGCCTGTCTGTCGGGCACTGCACATAGCGGCTGCCGATGGCACAGTTACGGTGGTGGCACGAGGCTGCACACAAACCAGCCTACTGTCAGGCAAACACAACGGAGCCACAAAGCCTTTGCAGGTAACTGTCCTACACGCAGGGCGTCTTTGCAGGTTTTGATGTACAGACCTGTCCAAGTGAAATTATGTAAAGTTCAGTTGCAGGGAGTCGAGCTGTGGTGTTTGCAGCCACCGCAGAAAGTTTAGAACTGACCACAGAAAATGTGGAAGCCGTCCTTGACGAGGTAATGAACGCCAAGCAGCTGCTGCCTGTGAACATGACAAACATTTTGTATCAGCTTGGTCATTTCCTGTCAAAAGCAGGCGATGAGCCTAAATGTATCCCTGTTGTTAGAGTTGTTGTCTCTGTTGCTTGCAGATACGGCCGTATCTCATATCAGATGGTGGTAATGTAGAGCTTTCTGAGATAGATGGACCTGTCGTGTATCTAAAACTGCAAGGGGCCTGTGGATCCTGTCCAAGCAGTATGACAACCATGACCATGGGAATCCGGAGACGACTCATGGAGAAGATACCGGTAAATACCCACACAGCTATGATGATCTATATTGTGCCGCGTAATGTCAAGCAAAGTATACTTGTCTGTGTGGGCTACAGCAGAGTGCACAGTTTACTGCTGGTTTGCAGCCAGGAGAGCATTGTGTGCTCAGAAGCTCTGATTTCAACATGCTCTTTCTAGTCTGGCATTGCATGTAACTCCCTTGCTCACAATGCAACATTGGCACCACAGCATTGGCACCTAAAGCCAACAGCATATGGAACGTCTCACTGGTCGTCTGTAATGTAAGCAACGATTTTGGTTGACATGCTTTGATGTCGCAAAGCAGCAGCAAGGCCAGAGCTTCAAAGCCCAACAACTGCATGTTTCCAGACAGTGACAGGTCTACCTTACGCAGGAAATATTGGAGGTTGAGCAGCTCATGGGGGACGAAGACGTAGGGCTGGAGTTGACAGCAGACAATGTGGAGAAGTCTCTTGATGAGATCAGGTCAGTAACAGACTCGACAGTCACTGCTTGAAGAGCCAAGCAGCATTTTCTGCGGTTTTCTGTACAGCCCCACCCTGCTGGCATGCTGCGTTTGACTTTAATTTTTGACCTGCACACTGCATAAGCAGTACTTCACTCTGTGATACACCTTACTTGTGGCCATGGTGACGTTGACGCTCAGCACTGCAAGCACAGCCATGCAAAAGGATGTACTTGTAGCTGTGACTGCGCAACGGTTCCACTCACCACAATGATGGTCGTGGATGCGTCGCGCAGCGCTGAGCACGACTGCATTCGCTGGTCTATTTTGAATGCATTGCTGGAGTCCTTACAGTGATCAGCACAGCACAGCTTCCTGGGTGCATAGAACATAAACATCTCCACAATGCAGAAACACTTTTTTTTGTGTCCCTAGGCGTTTCTGAGTTAGATTTCCGCTGTGGAGTGGTTGTTGCTGTACAAATATAGATGTTTTGGGATTGAGAAGAGCAATCAAAGTCAGAAACACAAATCAAGCATCAATCTGCATGCACAGCAAAGACCAGGGCATGATTGAGTAGACCTGGTGGGCAAACAGCATGCCCAGCATGGTATGGTTAACATGCCTAGAGTAACCGCCGGCCTGGTGTGCAAGCAGCCTGGCACTGGTTTCAGGATGCACCTCACTGGGCTGCACATTACCTGTGTGTTTTTCCCTCACTGCTCTTCCCTCTGCTGTCACCTCTCAGCATCTGTGTGGATGCTCTGCAGTGGTCAACCTGGGTTTTAGCATCATTTAACGAGAATTTATGGCAAACTCACTCTTTACTGGTGGTGCTGGTCTTGTGCACAAACCAGCAAAATTTTGATTGCTTCTTTTTTCAGTACCCCAATTTAGTAAGAAGCAGGCTTTAGAGCAAGGAATGTATGGCTCCTTTGGATCTTCCTGCTAAAGTAAAGCATGCATTTGCCTCCAGGCCATACCTGGTTGGGTCTGCGGGAGGCGGACTGGAGCTTGTGGAAGTTGATGGCCCCATTGTGAAAGTACGCATCACAGGCCCTGCTGCAAAGGTGATGACTGTGAGGGTAGCAGTCACACAGAAGCTGCGAGAGAAGATCCCAGCCATTGCTGCTGTACAACTAGTAAATTAGAAGGCATGACTCGTGGCATTGTACAATCATATTTTGTTTTGAACATGTGGTCACCCTGCGTTGCCTATAGTGCTTGCTGCATATAGAGCTTTGTCAAGAGCAAGTCGCAACATGGCATGTAGTTGGTAAAGGTGCTTGAATTGTTGGATAAAAACTACATTTTATGTGGGAAGAATTATACATTCATCTGTGTTGCTGTGTTGAATTGAGTATGCTGCTCACAGTTTGCAGGCTGTGACTTTGACTTCAGGTCAAATCTAAAATACTAGGCTTATTACTCCCAATGCAGTCGTGCTGGAATGCGTGTGTTTGATTGATATGTCCTGGCTATTGGCCTGGAGAGTTTGTGTGCCAGTGGCAGCAGTCACTTGACTCGATACAGAACAACCTGGTTTCAGAGCAGGTGATACTGCGTGACAATGAGACGCATGCTGAAAACTCGTCTTCTGTGCACACGCGTTGTGAGATGTGATGGGGATCCCCAGTTAGCGCCGCGCCATTCTCTAGCCAGAAATGCTGAGTCAACACAAGTGGTTGCCTGGCACGCCTGCCGCTGCGTTGTCAGGTCAACTGCCAGTACACCGAACGCGGTCCCGGATCAGTTTGCCACGAAGACAGAGTGTTTTCGAGCCAGTTGCCTCCACTCGGCGAGACCTACTCGTGGGTACGCTTGCTTTTGTCCTCTTGTTCAACAAGCTGAACTGACAATTGCTGATGCGCAAACACTCAGACCTTCTTCAGGTCGCAGGGACTTGCGGTAATGTCTGTGCTTGCACAAACCGTACCAAATCAGGGCGGTGGCACTGGTATGACCGGTACTTTGCTTGTAGCATGGCTTATGGCATGCAAGACTATGAAGAACAAATAGCAGGGTTCAAAACAGGGTTGTTTGCGAATCTGTTCACATCCCAAATACACAGCATGCTGGAAGTAGGCATGGGGACTGGTCCTAATCTGAAGTACTTTGCAGCACAGAAGGTCAGCATCCAGCCAACAGAGCACTTGCTCACATTGTCAATCTTGGCTGCTGCATTGCATGTAGCGGCATGATCACCGCTGCATGATAAGCGCCTATCCAGCAGCCCTACAGGAAAAGGGTGCATGAGCTGCTGAGTGAATCTGACCCTCAACAGCTGTATGTTCAGAGACAAGATGTTATGATGAATTCAAGTCCTTCCAGCGATGTAAGCTGCTGCCCGCTGCAGAGTGTCAAAATTGTTGGTGTGGATCCCAATCCAGAAATGGCTCCTTATGCTATAGAGGCAGCAGGCAGGGCTGGCTTGACCAGAGATCAGCTGCAAGTGCTTGATGGCACAGCTGAGCAAATCCCTGTTGCAAGTCAGACTCATGATGCTGTCATTTGTACACTGGTAGGCATGCCTCATTACCGCTGTTGATCACAGTGTCATGTTCAGCTATCCTGTGTCATAACTCATGAGCAACTGCCAATTTTCACAATCGGATGGGGTGCAAATTCTAGCAAAATGTACTTAGGCTCCCAGATTTTGCATGTGCTTTCAGCACTTTGTCATGTGCTTTATAGCATAGTGCGCACACTGCATCAAGACCCGTTGACAACAGCACACACTTGCTTGCATGACCAACCCTGTCTGTGTTTGTTTGATCAGACAAGCAAGCTACCATGTAAGCCTGTTTGCCTGGAAGCATCAGCCCCAAACCTGTCTTGGCATTCATGTGGCTGTAACATACACCGTGCACAATCCCTCAATGCATCATCTTCCACATGCCATCTCAATCATGCACTATTGTCTTGCATCATTTCCTATCATCCATCATCTGGTGCATGCAGCCTCTGGTACATCATGTTGGTGCCAGTTTAGCATGTCTTGTTCAACGTCAGCATCATGTACTGTTGACAATTTCCTCAGACCATGCCTGGTTGGAATTTGCGGCCTGTGCCTTGCATCATTTTGTTGCTTCTTGACGACAGTGCAGTTGCAAGTCTGCCTCATGCATGGCATGATGTACATATGTATATGTGTGTATAACAGCGCATAAGTCGCATGGCATTTCTGGAGATGCAACAGGTCACAAATTTGAGACAGCATGCCTGCAGGTGTTGTGTTCTGTTCCAAATGTTCAGAGTGCATTGGCTGAGGTGAAGCGGGTACTAAAGCCTGGTGGCAAGTTCCTTTTTATAGAGCATGTCTTGGCCCCAGAGCCTGACAGGAAGCTGAGGCTGTTTCAGCACATCCTGAACCCCTTACAGCAAGCAACTGCAGACGGCTGTCACCTGAATAGAGATACCCTGAACTCCATTCAGTCGGCTGGTTTTGCAAATGTGGATGCGAGCAGCTTTGTGGTGCCCGGTTTGGGCTTGATAGGCCCACACGTTGCAGGAATAGCAACCGTCAACTAATGGCGCTTGGGCAACTGACGCAGAAGAGGGAAAGGATTGATTCTTGCACCACTGACTGAACATATCGCATGGGACTTTGTAATGGACAAAGGTCGGGCATTGTGGCATCTCAAAGCAGACTACAGATAAGCCCATCACAGGTTATCTAGCTGTATTGCTGGATCTCTGCACATGCAGCTGCAGGAATGGATGCTTTTATGCCGGTGGCACTTGTGAGGATTGACTTAGTAGCTGTAGTCTGCCAGACCTAGCCATTGACTATAGTAACATGTGACGTGAAGGTGCACAGGACAAACTGTTTTATATGCACCTTTGACACCCTATCCCAATAAGCAGTTGACGCAAAATGCAACTGGCTGTCCGACGCTGTCATGTTCACCAGAAGTTCTAGGAATGAAAGGTGATGACATGCGCTGCATTTTGTTGACCTGAAGTCTCAAGCTTTACACTTGTTGCTAGAGTGTATACAAGTTCACCCAAGCTACAAGTCATGCATGCTACATTGTAATACCTGTGCACACAGACGCATTGCAAATAATAACTTGCCATGACAAGATGCAGCTCCCAAAATTTGTTGTACTTTACAGCATCAAAATTCAAGCTCAACCTTGAAGCCTGGGTTGAACTTGACACCCTCACCAGGATAGCCAATCTGGTTCGAACACAATCGCATTCCATGCATATATTGATCATTGCTGAAGTGAGTGTGACCGTACATCCACAGCACAATCGGCAGCTTGAACATGGATTCCAGGTCTGTACAAAATGCACTTGACAAACGGCTGCTCTTATGCTGAGGGGCTGCAGTCCGGTGGAAGCTGGGTGCATGATGGGTCAAGACTATTGCTAGTTTTTCGGCAGCTTCAACTTTGGCAACCTCAGCCTGCAGCCATGCCATCTCTGCAGCATGAACTTCGTTGTTGCGCGACACAGACCAGCCTTCAATGTGTCGGTGATCTGCTAACATGGTTGTGACCATTGCACGCTGTTCATCCAAGACATGGCTCCACAAAGTGCAGCCCAAGACGACATAGTCTTTGCTCAAGTCAACTGCGGTCTTGTTCAGGTACTTGAGCTTGGCTGGATGTGCAGCACAGACGGCACAGATTAAAGCGTCAGCTTGTTCTGGTGTTCGTCCATAACAACTGTGATTGCCTTTTAGCACAAACACTTTTTCAAAGCGTTCAGCTTGTGTATGCAGGAAATTTTTGTAGACTGCAGTGCTGGGGTCGCCAATGTCCCCAAGAAGGCAGAGGTATGGCGCTGTTGCAGGAAAGTTGAAGCCCTTGCCGCTGCGCTTGAATTCTAGGTGTATATCAGACAACACCTGCAGCACCAGCCCAAGACATGTCAGCAGCAGCTTCTGTTTGAGGGCAAAGCAAAATTTGGGGAAGGCACTGTGTGAGGAGCTGTGTGCACTGCAACACCACAAGGACGAGGACTGCAAACTTGCGCCAGCATCTCAAAAGGTGCAGGGTGAGCTGACCTGTAAGCAAGGTCCTTGACTTGTCGTGACCTGGGATGTTGACATCGGCCTGCAGAACAGTCTTCTCCTGTCGATAGCTGATGGTATTTGCACTGCTGTCGGCCTGCTTGAGGTCCAGAGAGCTGCTACCTAAGCAGCAAGCTAGCACAGTCACAGCTGATGACATGCCTCTGCAAGCACGAATAATGCGGTATTTGCAAGCATCTGACGAACGCTGAAGCTGGCAGCCAGGAAGAGTGACAAGATTCTGACCTGAGGACTTGGAAGTGCAGACACACACAGGTGTGGTCGACGTCACAAGCCAGCCATGGCCCGGTTGCGTAGCTGTTTGAGCGCGTACAGAGTATTTCGACAACTACGGAAAGGTGATGACCTGGGGACGGCCGATGAGTCAGTGAGCTCAGTGATCACTGTAGCGTAGCTTTCGCTGAAACCTTACTGTGTCTATAACAAGAGTCCGCTCAATCACAGTGCTTCCTTGACCGCTGTGATATGGTGGTATAGCTATGGCGACGCGTTCCCGACGCTCGTATCACTCAAAGCGGAGTTATGAGCCTTTGTGTTGTGGTTTCGTGCACCGTCCCGGCTCGGACTATGGTCTTGGCGACCAAAAGCTTCAGGAGCTTCCACCCAACAGTACATTTCGACGTCGTTCAGACACTGTGACCTCTCTCACTGAGCTTTGCCAGGGTCAGGGGATCGTTACCGAAGACAGCGGTAGTGAGCGTCTGCTTGCCTCACAAGTGTTTGCTAGAACCAGCAAACCTCCAGCTTCTTCTTGATCTGGCACGCAAGGTACGCTTTCCTTCCCTGTGAAGACACGGCTGTATTCTGTGGTTCAGCAATGGCATATAGCTGTGCCTGCATGCACAACAAATTGAACTCAATTTGTCGTGCATGCAGGATGTTTTCACTGGCACTCTTGTCTCTGAGAACATGACTGCAGTGCAAGAAGCTTTGTGGAAAACAACCAGACAGCTGGCAAGCGATCCAGCTTGTGAAGACAAGATGACAATATTGACGTAGGCAACATTTTGGCTGTCCGGCTTTTGGTTGCAAGCACTGTGTTGAGCAATGCACATCCAAACTTATTTTGTTGCCTATGCAGGCCATTGTTCAACGCTGTCATGTCCAGGAGATCCTCCAGCTTCACACATGTTAGCAGTCTGGGCATGATGAAAGCGACCCAAACAGAGCAAGTTTCAACTTTCGGCATGTGGCGTTGGTTTACTCAGTGTACATGGAGGACCTGAGTATTGTGGATGAAGATGCGTCCGACAGATTGCTCAGGATCAAACTGGTGACAAAGCTGTTGGCTAAAATAGTCCTGGAAAGTCTATCCTTGTGCAAGGTCTGCCATGCACAAGCTCCCTGTATATGACATCACACCTCGTCAAGCTCTCTGTAAACAACTTGAAAGCTGCCTTGTGCAGGGGAACATCAACAGCGCCCCTGCAGACGTCCAGCAATGGTTTCAACAGGTTGTAAGTGGCAAACAGGATGCCATGCTGCATTTCTGCAGACAATGGTTCATTGTTGTTGGCCAACCCATGGGTGTCACAAGCTATTCAATGCACGTGAATGTAATGCAACGGAGTAGCAAAAATAGAGTGGTAGCGTGAGAATAGTTACAAAAGCGTGCTGCTTGTATACAAGCAATGCGCGCTGTAACACTTTGACGTAATCCCGATATTTGTATATTGACAGGGAATATCTCCCCCATCAGCAAGAGCTGCTTGCTGGTGGATTTGGGCAGACAGGATGCAGGCTGTATGTTGTTGCAGCCAACCACATCAAACCAGGCAGTGCTGGGCTTCACAAACACAACAGCCAACTTCAAACAACAGCAGCAACTGCCACGACACATCAGCATTCCAGACATTCCGAATATGCAGGGGCAGGTGGCTAGGTGCTATGCAGAGACATGCTTCCAAAAGATTGTCAGCAGCAACCTTGAGTGCTGTAGTGTTTTGTCACCCGCAATGTGCATCCCTTTTGCAGAAAAAATCCTGCCAATAAGGCTTGCAATGGTGGCACATGTAGGGATTTCACATCTGCAATGTGCATTTTCTTGCACTCCGTACAGGACAATCATGAGTCTTTGTGGGGCTCTGCTGTGTCATACTTATACTGATCAGTGGAAACCAGGCTGTCTGCCTGTTTTGTTTGTATCAACATTGTGTATGTGTATTGTTAAGAGTGGATTGCATTTGCATGCTCGGGATCAAGCTTGGAATACATGGACACAATCTCAAACATGGGATCTATCTAGCAGAACACTATCTCAATCAGCATGAGGTCACTTTATGTAGACATTCAACAGGTCAACTCTGTGGCAATGTGATGACTGGAGCCATCAGCATAGATAGCAGCAGTCAGCGTAAGCAGCGTGTTGCAGCTTTCGTGGGGACCCAGCATCAGCTGGTACAGCACGCTGTCACCTGGTCACAAAAGACAAGTAAAGGTGACACTATGACCGTGCGCCAGCCATGTTACGTTGCTGACTGCGCTTAATGGCCAACTCCTTCGCTAATTCAGCCTCCCATTCCTGATGCTTGGGCATTACTGAACCTGCATACCCATGACATCGTCATGGTCTGCATGCCGATGTATCATAGGCAAATGGCCACGGTCACAGGCGCAGCAACAGGGCCTCGTGTATATGACAGCATGTAGTCTTGACGTTTTGTAGTGCATACAATTGCAAGGCAAGCAGTTGATGAGCTTACGCAGGCTTCCAGATGTGAGCAGCATGCTGGCTTACTGTAAGGTCAACCATTATTTCACATGAGCTGCCTTCACAGGATTGTCATAAGCAATCTGTCACTGATTGTCACTGGCGTGGCTTCAGGCAGCTTCTTGTCAAAGCATACACACCTGATTGATCCTCCAGATCTGTCATGGCTGCTGCTAAGCTGTCTGCATGAACACCTCGCTCCAGGAACGGCATGGAGCAACGCAGTGTGTCCTGTCGTGCCTGCAAGGCACAAACCCATGCTGGCTGCAACACACACATACACACACACACACACATAATAATCATGTCACGCTCTCAAGGTGGCATTAGCTTAAGCAATGTACAATGTCAAATTTGAGACATGACAATGAACCATAATGTACCAGATACACACACCTATAGGCACACAACAAGATCACCTGCATTTGGGTAGGGTAACACAGTGACATTATCTTTTCAAGGCTGAGACCAGTTTTGCTTTTAGGTGCCAGCAGCATCAGCGGGCAGTATACAGTATCAGATTGTAACCTCATGGCAATATTGATTCACCTGTATTGTCTTGCAGAATCAGTGACCAGCAAGCAATGCACAGCTGCCCACAAAAAGCGATAATGGTAACGTGCTGATGCAGCATGCAGACCTTGCTTTGCACATAGCTGAGAATGTCATTCTGCTCTCCCCAAGCACTATCCTGACCCTCCAGATTCACTTCCACGTCATCTGGGTCAGCATAGGCACCACCCCCCTCCCGACCAGCCAAGCCCTCAGCCCTGGCCTGCTTGGGGAAGCCCTCTTGCCTGCCCTGTTGGGCAAATCCCCCAGGCCTACTTTGCTGACCTGCCCCACTCCCCAGGTGCATGGAAGTGCTTGGGGACGAGGCTGCTAGGGATTCATGAGAGCCACGGATTTCGGCTCTCCTTGGAACAGGCTCAGCATTGTCCGTGCTGCAAAGCCAACTAGATGGTGTCATGACAGGCAAAAAGCAACTGGAGGCTGTCATTTTTTGGATTCAATTGCTTTCACAAACAGAAAAGCATCTCAGCAATCCTAAAGCATGCTTGTAGCCACATCAGAGTGCCAGATGGTTTTGTCTATTCACCGTTCTTGTCTTTTACTAACATGCAAAAGGTGGTGGGGCATTTGAGTGCTTGCACTTCTGGTAATTGAAAGTTGCATGGTGCTGATGCAATCTCCTGATGCCTTTTCAGCTGTGTGAGGCATCTTTATGTTAGCCAAAACAAGGAGGGCTCAAGTGACTACGCATACAGGATGTTGAGAATACTGACCTGTCGCAGGCATACATATCATCAAAAGAATCAGGATCCTCCACTGGGTTGAATGCATCGCTCTGCAGGCCCAAAACATCTTCCTCAGTGACTTGCTTGAGATTGCAAATGCAGGGAAAGACACTTGCATGCAATCTGAGACTGTATGTAAGCATGACAAGCTGTGACTGTATGAAATCTGCAACAGTGTGCATGACAGCTGGTATGGGTGAACGCGCCAGATTGACTACAACCAGGCACAAATGTGAGAGCATTTGCCAGACAAGATGGGCAGTATTGCGTGCAGCGGAGTGTCCAGTTGTTGCAATCTGCACTTGCTTCACTGCGCCGGTGCTTGTACCATTATGGAGTAGCACACATGCAGGAGTCACTGACCAGGCAAACTGTTGATCACAGGACAGATAGCCAATGCAGGCTGACACCAACTTCTTGGTATAGAGTATTGGGCTGACCCGTCCCGGAGGCAATGCTCCTTACTCGTACCACTGAGAGCTTGTTGAGGTTTATCATGCCCGCGCGATGTGCTGAAAGCGCTGTGATTACTGGATTGCAATGAATCACTCCATGAGTCAGGACACTAAGCAGTGGGTCATGACAATGCAGAGGATTATGCAAGTGCACTGTGAGCCCACGCTGTAGCAGAAGGTACGGTCATCATCGGCAGGGGGCATTCAGATTCCCATATGCTGCACTCACCATGGAGGCAGATGACTCAGCAGAGAGCACTGGCACAGCATCAGCCCAGCCTTCAGCATCCCCAACAGCAGGCAGCTTGTTCTGTCCCTGGGCTGCAGGCGGTCCCCACACAGCATTGTCACCCTCTGCCTGGGTCTGCCCTGGTCTTCTGGGGACAGCCTGCTCCCTGGGGTGGGACTGCACCTGCCCCCACTGCGGTGCCCCATATTCCTGGCAAATCGCATGGAATCAGATCTTACATTGTGGTTCTTGACTCTGATCATGAAAAGAAGTTGTTGTACAGTCATGGCTTGAATCATTCAAGTTTTATGCAGTCATGCAACAAGTGTCCTTAGCATGATTGCCTGATTCATTGACATGCTCACCACAGCTTTGTACTGTTGTTGTCCCCAGGGATCGGCTGCCTCCCTTGTTTGGGAAGCAGCCTGTCCCCATTGGTGCCGTGCAGACTGCGGCGGATCCCAGGGGTGTTGCTGGGGCCGATGTTGGGCCCATGGCTTTGCCAGGGGCTGGGGCTGACCCCAGGGCTGCTGTTGGTGAGGGGCCTGCGATGCCCTGAAGGGCTGCCTTGGAGGGCTGTTCTGGCGGGGCCCCTCCAGGTTGCCCTTGTTCTCCTTGGCCTCCACCTCCCCTATAATATCACAAAAGCTTGAATATGTTGGTATGTGAGTGAAGCAAGATGCACACACAACAAACGACAAGGACCTTTGGATTCTAAAGCAAGTGGCAAAAAAATGTGCATGCACAAGCAATGCCGCTCATAATGTTGTACATCTTGTGCCCAGTGGCAGTCAGCCCAAGGTTGCAGCCAAAAAGACAGCCTAAATTGCATAGAAGATGCAGATGATGCTGATGACAAAATCATACAGCATGTACTGTGGTGAGTGGCAGGCAGCACGTGCATTCAGGGTGGACTGTATGTCGTGGGTATGCATTGAACAACGGAAGAAATCACAGCACAAGGTGCTTACTGTGGTGTAGGGCTTGTGCCAGGTGGCGTGCTGCCTTTCCCTCCAGGCTCTTCCCAGGGGAGGGCCGGGGATGGGGAGTCTGGGGGCTTGTGGGGGCTGTGCCCATTTGACTCGGCTCTTCCAGTATGGGTGACGGCAAGTCCCCCAACATCTGCATGCAGCATATTGAAATCATTGTACTCTACATGCTTTCCTTGTGACTTTGGAGTTGTGTCACCAAGAGCATGGTCAGCAGTCATTAACATCAGAACAGGCCTTCCACAGATTGCAAGTGAGCTGGCTTCCCACGGGCTTACCCTAGGAGGGATGGTGGTGTTGAGGGTGAGGGCTCCGTGAGGGGGGGCTGCCTTGTGACCCACCCCAGCCAGGAAGGGGTGCTGCAGCAGCCTAGTAGCATTTGGCCGCTCCTTCGGCACCCTGCGTCCATCAGACCAACACTCTCATGGGGTGAGCCACCACCCGCAAACGACTGATCCAAGCAGATCATCGACATGCGGTCTGGAGCATGTGCATCCTTGCAGCCAAGCATGTATGCGCAAAGCAATGCAAGACCGGTGTCTTAGCCTTACACTAGAACCATATTGTACAACAGGCCCTGATAACATTGAATCACTCTCCAAGGGCAAGGGCCATGCTTTTGGTGCGTAACTGGTTGGCACAGTTGGCTCTGTGCAGGATGACAATGACGGTATACTGTGCTGCATAACTGCAGTCAGGGGGACACCTGTTGAAGCAGAGGAGCAGGAAGTCTCGGCACTCGGGCGAGATGTTTTCTGGGATGGGTGGCGGGCCCTTGCTGCTGGCTATGTGGAACAGAGCTGACACCTGCATGAATAACATGAGCCAGCTGTCTCTACATATGCCGGATGTACATTCATTCATCCATCCATCCATTCAGCACATACATGTCTTCCCCTAGGGCCAGACACATACAGTCCTGAAGTCCCCCTGTATGGATTTGGCAGTTGGGGTGGGTGTGCATGGTCTGCCTTCAAGGTGTATGCTGTGCATGCCTGTTGTTAGGCTACGTGAGTGTTTTATGGAAGCTCCTGCATGCTCTCTTTGTTAATCATCCAGCTGCATGGGTGACACACTTGAGACATGTACTGCGGCGTACACACACACACACACACATAGAGAGAGAGAGATCCTTGCAGCTGAGATTCAAGCAGATAGCTGAAGTGAAGCTATGTACCCATTGTTGGTGTGTTGCAGCAATTGCCTATCTAGTCAAAGTCATCTTGCATAGCTGTGAGGATGCAAGTCATGCAACAAAGTGCTCGTAAGCAGCCTTGTTGCATTTTCAGGCAAGATCTTAGCTTCACAGCATGACACTCTGGGATTGCAGGCTGCTTGTGAACTTCTGCTGCTGGATGCCCTTCAGGATCTGCTCATTACAAAACCCAGACTGACTTCAGCATGCAATGCTGAGCAAGCTTGTTGACACATTGGCTTGTCACCCTATCAGCTGTTTCCATGCTGCATGAAGGCTTGCTAGTCCGCAGCCCTGTTACATATGCTGAGTTGAGCATTGTTTTCCAGGGAGTTGCAGTGATTGTCTCATTCATTCATCCATTCACATGTTCTTTCATTCATTCATTCATTCATCCATTCATTCATTCATTTGTTTGTTCATTCATCCGGTCCTGAGGTGCGTAGGTGCTGTTGCAATGGGGAAACAGGTTCAAGCTGACCTGACTCTGGAACTGGCTCCAAGGCGGCTTTCCAGTTGCCATTTCAATGACGGTGCAGCCCACGCTCCAGATGTCTGCTTGCCTGCCGTGGCCCGTCTGCTTGATGACCTCTGGAGCCATCCAGTAGGGCGTCCCCTTCATGCTCTTGTTCCCCGAGTCTGCAGGGTGCAACTTGAGTCAGGCATTCAGCAACAAGGTGCACTCTGTTGGGCATGCTGCTAGTCTAGTTGTTGGCAAGAGCCAGGCATTTAGCAACAAGGTGCATCCTGCTAGGCATGCTGCTGGTCTACTTGTTGGTGAGACTTTGGCTGGCTATGATCCCCATTCTTGATGACAGCCCAGAGGCGACAGCATCAAAAATTCACTGCCGTAATGCAAGCATCATTGCATTCCCGTTGTGGTATGGGAGAAGTGTGACATTGAGGTCTGGTTGACTGTCTGCTTCATCTCCTGTGAGACTATTCCTTGAGGTGCCTGTTTTGAACAAAGAGAAGGTCTGTCCGGGGGGGCGCAGAGGGGGGGGAGGGGGGCGTATTTCCTATCAGCTTACATTTATTGGAATTTTGTTGTTGCGTTTTCATGGTTTTATAGCCTGAGTCTGCACAGTACAGTCAGACAGTCATGTGATGCATTTTGTCTTTTGCACTATGCATTGTGCTGGGAGCTGCACAGTACAATGTCACTGTCGAGGCAGCTCATCAAGATTCGAGACAGCACAGTCATTGCTCCCACTCGTTAACTGACTTGTGTGCTTCAGCAAGAAGCACAGTCAGCAGAAGGCACATGACATAATCAACAAGGAGACAGAAGGACGTCACAGAAAGGCACCACCAAAAGGCCCAGAACAAAATTAACAAGGAGACAGAAGGGCATCAAAGAAAGCCACCACCAAAAGGCCAGTATCGACAGGCAAGCTTGGCACTGCTGGCTGGGTCCTTGGTGTATCTGCAGGCGTCAAGCTCTACCAGCTTGACAGGGATGAACAACAGGCAGCAGAAAGGCATATTCTCTTACTGAGAGGCAGGCGCTGCCAACAAAGAGCAGCATTGAAAGGCAGCAACAAAGGGCAAGCTTACCAATGGTCACCAGGTCCTCGATCTGTTTGGAGGCACCAAAGTCTGCCAGCTTGACACGGCCAGCATTGTCCACCAGGATATTGGCGCCCTTGATGTCACGGTGCATGATGTGGTTCTTGTGCAAGTACTCTAAACCCAGCAGGATCTGGCGGCAGTACACCTTCACCATTGTCTCCTTGAACGCACCTGAAGGGGATCATGACGCACTCACAGATAAATTCACCTCTGGGATTGCGCCATGCAGTAATGTTCTGTCTGTGAGAACTGATCTTCTTGAAATCAGTGTTGAGATGTGTGTACATCCTGACAACAGTGTATACTCACGTCTGTGCTGCCGGTTGTGTGCATTGCATCACAATGTATGACACGCATGAACATGTATACATGCAATGCAAAGTGAACACGTGCAAACATGGTTGCCACCAGGATCGGCTTTGTGTCATGCTGAACGCATCCGGGCAAGATGCACTGTGCATGCTGTGTTATGCTGCACATGAGCATGCTGTGCATGCTGTGTTGCGCATGCTGTGCTGTGCATGTTTATCTATGCCTTCATGCCTGAGGTCCCAAACCAAGCACTCTGCTGTGGCAAACCATGCTGCATTGTGCCAGAGAAGGTAGCTCACGTGTAGGTAATCAAGCCATGGCAATTGCTGAACATGGCAGATGCACATCGCATGACACAGGTGACATACCAAACTTAGCCAAGAGCGATGCAATGGAACCACCAGGCACATACTCCAGGAAAATGTTCAGGGTCTCATCAGTCTTCTCCGTGCCCTGCATACGACAGCAGCCTGTCACTATATTTAGGGTTTAGGGTTTACGGTGTTATCAACGCCTGGCTTCCAGCTGTGCCCTCACGCAGGGCTACAGCACAACAAATGAAAAGAAAAGTCATTAATCAGAGGAAAGCCCAATGGGGGGGTATGTTGGGCTTCCCCCTGGGGGGTACTGCTGAATGGCAAGGCTGACTAAAGGGCAAGGCTGACTAAATGGCAAGGCTGACTAAAGGGCAAGGCAGCCCAAGGGGGAGGTCTGTTGGGCTTTCCCTGTGGGGTACTGCTACATGGGCAGGGCTACAGCACCGAGCAGGTGTCTTGCCCTTTAGTCAGCTTTGGTAATTAATACGCAGCACACTGAATGCAAGTGAGAGACACAAGCAGAGCCTTGCATGCAAGCCTTGGACCCTCAGCAAGTTTGTGGCTGCCAGCTTTTCTTGGCAACCATCAATTCATAACAACAGTAATAATAACAATAATAACGCTTGTGGGCTCATGATGAGCTAGGTACATGCAGGACCATCATTTGCGGCTGGTCAACGACTCAGGCCAAATCGAGGTAGCAAAAAGGAACGCCGGTCAAGGCTGCCAGACGGTGACCAGCTGACTGTCAACACTTGAGCAAGAAAGTGAGGTGGAGTCAGGTTCCTACAGTAAAGGTCTGACATAAGGCGAATGGTTGCGAGTTGAGGTTGGCGCAAAGTCTGATTAGTTGGAGCGGTACGACACCTTGTCAGGATAGTGTAGAGGCAAGCCGTGAAATTGTGATGGTCCCATTGCACATGCCTGAGACAAGACACAAGCTACGGCACTGACCCAGAGTCTTACAACGTCAGAGTGACCAATGTGGGCACAGTCAGACCGTGAGACTATCAGAGCTGCACAGCAAAGACCTGAGCCAGATTAGCGTGTGAGCCTCTCATCAGGTATCTGACAATGTTAGAGTGTCAATAGGGCGAAGTCAGACTACAAAACTGTTTAGAACTGCACAGCAAAGACCTGAAGCGTGTGAGCCCTCACCAGGTATCTTACAGTCTTAAAGTGTCAATCAGGGCAGGGTCGGACTATGAGACAGTTTAGAACTGCACAGCAAAGACCTCAGGCATGTAAGGTTCTCACCAGGTATCCAACAACATTGTGGCATCAATTTGGGCAACGTCAGACTATGAGGCTGTTTAAAACTGTACAGCAAAGACCTGAGGCGTATGCGGCTTTCACCAGGTATGTGACAATGTTTGGGGGCAGAGTCAAACTGTGAGACTGTCAAGAACTGCACAGCAAAGAGCTGAGGCGCGTAAGGCTCTCACCAGGTATGTGACAATGTTTGGGGGCAGAGTCAAACTGTGAGACTGTCAAGAACTGCACAGCAAAGACCAGAGGCATATAAGGCTCTCACCAGGTATCTGACGATGTTGGGGTGGTCCAGCTGCTTCAGCAGGCCCAGCTCATCCTCCAGCCCTGCCACATGGACCGCTACCCTCCCTGCCACTGTTGGCTCCTTACTAATCAACACCTGCGCACATGGTGCCACATTTCAGGCTTTGTGTGGATGACTGCTGCATGTTGTATCCTTCTGACCTGCCAATGCTGGCTCATGAGTCAGCCAACGCGTGCAGTACATGCAAAACACGCAGTGTTTAGTGTCTGATGATTTGCCAGTCATCGTCTGCTGATTCCCCTGGTGGGTCCCAAAGACAGAAAATATACATTGAATGATTGATTGATTGAAGGTGGTATGCCATGACTCACACCCTAGTGCCGATGGGCGTTCAGAAATTGTTGTGATTGCCATCATGACTAAGCTTTCCCCATGTGGGCTACCAGCCTGGCTGCAAGTGAACAGCACATTTATTTGTACTGGTCTGTACCCTCAAACGGTCATGGCTTCGCCACCCATCACCAGCATTACACCCCTTGTAATGGACATCACCACAAAACTTGTTTTCTTAGTAGGGCTGCACGGCGTACTAAAGGACAGGCACACAGACAAGATCAGCTGTCATCAGTGCTTTCTGTCCTGGACATGCCTGTCACACCACCGACGGGTGCCTGGTGCAGACATACACTTGTACACGGTGAGCATCAACATGCTTATGTGTTTCCTGTAAAACCCCAATGAAAGACTATTCAGCACCAGCATGAGGCACTTGACTCAAGCAGGCCTGAGCTAAGGAAGCCGAATCTCCTCTTCAATCATGGGATGAATTGTGCTGATCACAGCATCATGTCACGATCTTGAGCCAGCCCATCCGTCCCAAATTCTCAGCTCCCGCATGCAGCAGCTGTACATTGACAATTAGGTCTGGAACCAGGTTACAATCACAAGGCTTGAAGCACCAGACTGCTGTGTCAGCAGACGTGCCATCTTACCTGTTTGACAGCCATGAGCTGTCCAGTGTCGTTGTTGAGGCCCAGGTAGACTCGGCCAAAGGCGCCTGCCCCCACCATCTCCCCAATTTGCCAATTGATCTTTTCGCCAATTGGGAAGCGCTCCATGCGACTGGATGCCACAGCACTGCGATCTGGTCGACTAGCTGGTATACAGTCTGCAATGGCAGCTGTTCAACGTAACAAGGTGATAGCGGAGAATAGGCAAGTGCAAATCTATCAACAAGCAATGCATGACTCGTCTTGCATTGAACGTGCACACTGATTGTTGAAGGCAAGTGCTGCCTAAATTGCCATTGGTGTCCTGACTGCTGCATGCAGACAACAAGTCAGCCACGCAGTCTGCTGTGCTCCGGCATTGACTGCAGAAGCACCATGTATGCTGGCTCTGTTTGGAAGCTGCCAGCAATAGGTGAGGACTTGCATGCAGAGCAATGGCATGATTACTGCACTGGTCCACATAACATGCAGCTCTTTCAGACATGCAACTGCTCTACACAGGGCACCCAAGGTGCCCAGCTGCATGTGTGTCGCTGCTGTAGGCAGTCAAACAAAGTTGTATCATGCTGAAGCAGAGTGCTGACCTGTTGGAGCACTGTTGATGCTGGCATTGACATCAGGCACCAGCTGTGGTTTATCTGCAGCACAACACTGTCCAATCAGCAGACAAATTGTGTGTGATGTGTGATGAAAGTGCGGGCAATAGCTTGGCAGCAGGTCAAGTGGCCTGCAGAACTTTGTATGCAGGCCCACTCACTCAAGAGCGCTAATGCATCATGACAGGCAACAGTTTTGGGACAGCCTAGGACAATACAGTATTGCAAAGAAACCTTGGTGATTGCAGAAGTGCACACTGACCAGTTTTACTGGAAGTCATGTTTAAGCAGTAACAACCTGTCAGAGCAATGCCAAGGCCTGCAGTTCCTCCTGAGCTCAAAGATGCTTTCTGACGCATGGGTCGATGCGGCGAGCTCTGCACACGCACAGGCTCCTGCTGATGACCAGAATCTTCCCCTGACTGCTGTGCTGTCCTGGGACGTGCTGAACCCTTCGGCAAAACAGCGGCTTTCATAGCAGTTCAGAGCAGCAAGGGCGAAAGCATAAGCTTACGTTGCTCTGTCTAGTGGGACTGCTATCCCCATAGCCGCTGGATCTTGCAGGCTCCAACGTTACCACACCTGCCGGCTGCTCCCAGCCCGACTGCATCATGGAAGGTTCCTCACAAATGACAAGCAGTAGCAGAGGCCGTTGCGTCATTCGAACTTGCCAGTCGACAACCTGGTGGTATGTCTCAGGATCATGGACCTGAAGTTGACTGCACAGATTGCCCATGGGGATGACGATTCTCTGTTTAAACTCTGCTGTGAGATGCAGCTGGGTATGACAGCGTCAGCTTGCCAAGCACGCCACAGGAAAGCGGCTGTAGCAAGATTGTGGCATGTGTAAAGTAACGTGTCTGAACGCTGCACACACTCTTTTGACTAGAAGCTGCGGACAGCAAGGCTTCGGGTCAAGAAATGGCAGAGCTGCATGTGCGGCGTGATCAGTGGCCACTTGAGAAGGCGCAAAAACAGCTAGATCTTTGGTCAAACTGCATGTTGTAAAGCTTGAACTCACAGTTTGTACTCACAAAGGGCGGTTCCTCTCAGACGCCCTCACGCCGGACTAAAACATATCACTGCGCTAGGCTTTGTTTATAATGTTGCATAACATTGCTACTCAGTGTTGGCGATTCAAGCTCACTTGGTATGAGATTTTAACATCCCGCCTGCCGTTTGACCTGCGAAATCTGCCACGAAGTCTATGGGATTCTCAGTGTACGGGCCGAACACCGAAAGCTTCGGCTGCCGAAAGGCGCCGAAAGGCTTTCGGCCCGACCGAGACCAGAGGGCCCCTGTACCGATTAACCGAATGAGGGCAAGGGTTTCTGTAAACCCTAGATCCTCCGCGGTTAGTAACAGGGCCATAATTGTTCAAAAAGCGCCAAAATAGCATAGACAACAGGCAGAATCAGTCTCGCAATCATCTAGCGGCACGATGGACAGTGCACCAGCATTCAGCGACCCAGGAGTGGCTCCTGCTAAGCCAACCAACACGGTGTGACCAGGGCAGTGATGGGTGACAATGTTGACAAGTACAGCATTGATGACATGATTTCATTTGACTGAATCCAGACTGTGGTTGCTGTTTAGGCTTTGCTCAGCAATTGGCCTTACTGTAGCAACAGGAGTGTGCATCTGTCAACAATGTCAATGACATGCTGTATCAAGATTGAGATGCTGAGACTGTCTATTTTGAACACAAAATACATCTTCTGTGCTCTTTTGAGTAGCAAATGGAC
>JAABUP010003347.1_pt1 | contig 28450 bp, 25 predicted proteins | sample 5559201 | NCBI WGS metagenome assembly JAABUP01 (sample SAMN10711887, study PRJNA513373) | rock metagenome | isolation source: Antarctica rocks | place: Antarctica | reverse complement strand
CCACCAACCCGATCGCGTCGATCTTCGCCTGGACCGGTGGTCTCAAGCACCGCGGCAAGCTCGACGGCACCCCCGAGGTGACGGCCTTCGCCGAGACCCTCGAGCGGGTGTGCGTGGAGACGGTGGAGAGCGGCAAGATGACCAAGGACCTGGCGCTGCTGATCAGCAAGGACGCGACTTACCTCAGTACTGAGGGATTCTTGGCCGCCCTCGACGAGAATCTGCAGAAGGCGATGGCCTGACTCAAGGTTTCGGTGGTGCGTCCCACGTTCGCCAAGTGGTGAATGACCTGCCCGAAACGGTGAACCGAACCGCTAGGTACAACCGAACACTGGCCGAAGTAGGTATATCTGGTGTGAACTAAGGCATGGCGCCGCCGCGCAGGGAAGCATCAAGAACGGAAGTGAGCCGTCGATGTCCGGTATTGCAGGGTCGCTCGGACGCGTAGTGCTGGTCTGCTGCGCCGTTCTCGCTCCGCTGGCAGTGGTTCCCGCGACGGCCGGAGCCGCACCTCAGGCACAGCTCGTCGATTCCCCGCCACCGGCCGCAATGCCGGCGGTGGCGGTGCGCCCGACCATCGTTCTCGCGGAAAATCCGGCGGTCCCGGTACAACGTCGGGTTCCCGCTAGCGAGCGGGTCCGAGCCGGAGCCAACGGGGTGGGCGTGGCCCCGTCACAGGTCCCCGGAACCACGTGCGCACTCGGTGGCATCGTCTGGGACGACAGCAATCGAGATGGATTGAAGACGGCAGGCGAGAGTGGTGTAGCGGCCGCGCCGGTGGCGTTGCGCGGCACCGGCAGCAAGGTGCTCACTTCGGTGGTGACCGGCTCCGATGGGCGTTACGTGTTCGACAACCTGCCCTGCGGCGGTTACGACATCGGCTTCACCCTGCCCGCCGGCTACCGCTGGACCATGCCGAACGCCGGCAACGGGGCGAACGATTCGAAGGCGGTGGATCCAGGTCCCAGCTTCCTCGTCGGCGTCACCCCGCTCATCACGGTGGCACCGGGCGAGCCTGCGACCCGGCCGGCCACGGCGTCCGACGGCGTGCAGGCCAGCTTCGTGAACTCGACGGTGGACGCGGGCGTGGTGCGGGCGGCGCAGGGTCCGTATGTCCCAGCCCCGGCTGCCCCGGCTGCTCCCGCCCCGGCTGCCCCGGCTCCCGCCCCGGCTGCTCCCGCCCCGGCCGCCCCGGCTGCTCCCGCCCCGGCTGCCCCGGCTCCCGCCCCGGCTGCTCCCGCCCCGGCTGCCCCCGCCCCGGCTGCCCCGGCTCCCGCCCCGGCTGCCCCCGCCCCGGCTGCCCCGGCTCCCGCCCCGGCCGCCCCGGCCGCCCCGGCTGCCCCGGCTGCTCCCGCCCCGGCCGCTCCGGCCCCGTTACCGGGTGAACTGGCCTACACCGGAACCGCGACCGAGTACTTGGGGTGGGCAGGTGTCGGGCTGTTGGTGGCCGGCATCGGGCTGGTGGTCGCGGGCTCGAAACGTCCGCAACGGGTGGTCGTTCTCCCCTGATCGTGCGCGCCGCGGGGGCGGTGTGGGCGCCGTGGAATAATGGATCACCATGCCAGTACCCCGGATTCTGCGGTGACGTCGTCGCTTCCCCGCGTTCTGTCAGGGATCCAGCCCACCGCCGACTCCTTCCACCTTGGCAACTACCTGGGTGCGGTACGGCAGTGGGTGGCCTTGCAGGACAGCGCCGACGCCTTCTATTGCGTGGTCGACCTGCACGCGATCACCGTGGCGCAGGACCCGGGCGTGCTCCGCGCACGGACCCGGGCGTCGGCGGCGCAGCTGCTTGCGCTGGGGATCGATCCCGCGCGGTCCACCCTGTTCGTGCAGAGTCAGGTGCCCGAGCACGCGCAGCTGGCCTGGGTGCTGAACTGCCTCACGGGATTTGGCGAGGCTGCTCGGATGACGCAGTTCAAGGACAAGGCAGTGCGCCACGGAAACGACCGGGCCTCGGTGGGGTTGTTCACCTACCCGGTGCTACAGGCCGCAGATATCCTGCTGTACCAGGCCGATCAGGTTCCAGTGGGGGAGGACCAGCGCCAACACCTGGAGTTGACTCGTGACCTCGCCGCCCGGTTCAATGCGACGTACGGCGACGCATTGACGGTGCCCGCCGCCAGGATCATCGCTGGCGCCAAGATTCTCGACCTGCAGGACCCCATGTCGAAGATGAGCAAGTCGGCCTCCAGCCCCGCTGGCATCGTCGACCTCCTCGACGATCCCACCGTGTCGACCAAGAAGGTCCGCTCCGCGGTCACCGACGCCGGGCGGGAGGTGCGGTACGACCCGGATCTCCAGCCGGGTGTGAGCAACCTGCTCACCATCGCGGCTGTCCTCGCCGGCCGAGACCCCGTCGACGTCGCGACCGACTACGCCGGACGCGGTTACGGTGACCTCAAGATGGATGTGGCGACCGCCCTGACCGATTTCGTCACCCCATTGCGGACTCGGGTGCGCGAGTACCTCGATGACCCCGCCGAACTCGACGCCATACTGGCCGCCGGGTCGCGGCGGGCCAGGGAGGTCGCCGCGGTCACCCTTGCCGACGTGTTCGACCGGGTGGGATTCTTGCCCGCGGTCCAGTCGTGACCAGCCCCCGGCCGGTCGCCGAGGTGCAACGCACCGGTCGGAGGTCGCAGACCGCGACCGAGGACGCCGCCCTCGCGCCGCGAGGGAAGGCCAGCTTCCTGGACCGGCAGCGGGCGGCCCGGCCCTGGGTGGATCACCTGGTGCGCGCCGGTCTGCGCTACAACCAACAGAAGGGCGACTACTACGCCGCTGGGATGACCTACTTCAGCGTCCTGGCGCTGGTGCCGTTGCTCATGGTGGCCTTCGCGGTGGCCGGATTCGTGCTGGCTGGTAACGCGGCCCTACTCACACAGGTGCGCGACCAGGTGTCCGCGGGCGTGCCGGGCGAGCTGCGAGCGCTGGTGGGCACCCTGATTGACACCGCGATCACCTCACGCGCCAGCGTCGGGGTGATCGGTCTGCTCGGCGCGTTGTACTCCGGGTTGGGCTGGGTGGCCAATCTCCGCGAAGCCCTCACGGCCCAATGGGATCAGCAGCACGAACGCGGCGGGTTCCTGCAGACGAAGCTCGCCGACCTGGGTGCGCTGGTCGGGCTGCTGCTGGCGCTCATCGTGTCCTTCGCCCTGTCCGCGGTGGGGGGCGGCAGCACCCGGCTGGTGCTGCGACTGGTGCGCCTGGACGCTGTGCCCGGGGCATTCCTAGTCACCCGGACACTGGCCATCGCGCTGTCCATCGCGGCAACTTGGGCGGTGTTCATGTGGGTCATCGCGAGGTTGCCCCGCGAGCCCGTCACAGTGCGCAGCGCGGCGCGGGCGGCGCTGCTGGCGTCGGTGGTGTTCGAGCTGTTTAAGCAGCTGGCTGCGTTCTACCTGAACACGGTCACCTCAGGGACCGCTGGGCAGGTATTCGGCCCCGTCCTGGGGATCCTGGTGTTCGTGTTCTTTACCTCCCGGTTCTTGCTTTTCGCTACCGCGTGGGCTGCGACGGCGGCGGACAACGCCGCTGATGTCGCGGTGGCCGTTCCCGGGCCCGCCGTGGTCACCACCCAAGTGCAGGTATCGGGGGCGCCCAACCTGCGCGCTGTGTTGGCCGGGTTCGGGGTGGGGGTCATCGCAATGCTGGGGTTGCGCCACCGTCGTGGACGCAGGTGACGACGCGCCAGCTGCTGCCTCGCGAGGTCCACCGGCCGGTCAGCGGCGGGCGAACATCAGTGCCCGCTTGACCTCCTGAATCGCCTTGGTCACCTGGATCCCCCTTGGGCAGGCGTCGGTGCAGTTGAACGTGGTCCGGCACCGCCATACCCCGTCAACGTCGTTGAGAATGTCCAACCGCTCGGCGGCCCCCTCGTCGCGGCTGTCGAAGATGAACCGGTGCGCGTTGACGATCGCGGCCGGACCGAAGTAGCTGCCGTCGCTCCAGTACACCGGACACGAGGTGGTGCACGCCGCGCACAGGATGCACTTGGTGGTGTCGTCGAAACGGGCGCGATCGGCCGCCGACTGGTAGCGCTCCCTGGTGGGCTCGTTGCCGCTGGTGATGAGGAACGGCTTCACCGCGCGGAAGGCGTCGAAGAACGGCTCCATGTCGACCACGAGGTCCTTCTCCACTGGCAGCCCGCGGATGGGTTCCACCGAGATGGTGGTCTCCTTACCGTCGCCGCGCAGCAGGTCCCGCAGCAGCACCTTGCAGGCCAGCCGGTTAACTCCGTTGATCCGCACCGCGTCGGAGCCGCACACCCCGTGCGCGCAGGAACGCCGGAAGGTGAGTGTCCCGTCGAGGTACCACTTGACGTAGTGGAGCAGGTTCAGCACGCGGTCGGTGCGCAGCGCCGGCACCTGGAAGGTGTCCCAGCGGGCGTCGTCGGGGGCGTCGGCGTCGAACCGGCGGATCCGCAGCGTCACCATGGTGGAGCCTTCGGGAACCGGGGGGGCGGCGGGTTCGGTGCGCTCGGCAACAGCGGTCATCAGTACTTGCGCTCCATCGGCTCGTAACGGGTCTGCACGACCGGCTTGTAGTCCAGGCGGATGTCGGCCAGCAGACCGGCGCCGTCCTTGTAGGCCATGGTGTGTCGCATGAAGTTCACGTCGTCCCGGCTCTGGTAGTCCTCCCGGGCGTGACCTCCACGAGATTCCTTGCGGGCCAACGCCCCCACCACAGTGATCTCGGCCAGCTCCAACAGGAAGCCCAGCTCGACAGCCTCGAGCAGGTCGGTGTTGTAACGCCGGCCCTTGTCCTGCACGGTGATCCGGCTGTACCGCTCCTTCAGCGACTGGACGTCGGTGAGCGCCTGCTTCAGGGTCTCCTCGGTGCGGAACACCGAGGCATTGTTGTCCATAGACACTTGCAGTTCTGTGCGGATGTCGGCCACCCGCTCGGTTCCGTGCTCGCTGAGCACCAGCGCCAGCCACTCCTGCACCATCTGAGCGGGGGTCTCGGGCAACTCGGTGTGCGTCACGGTGTTGGCGTACTCGGCCGCGGCGATGCCCGCGCGCCTGCCGAACACGTTGATGTCCAGCAGCGAGTTGGTTCCCAACCTGTTGGAGCCGTGCACCGACACGCAGGCGCACTCCCCTGCGGCGTACAGCCCTTTCACCACGGTATAGTTGTCCGACAACACTTCCCCGCGCACATTGGTGGGAATCCCCCCCATGAGGTAGTGGCACGTCGGGAACACGGGCACCAGTTCGGTGACTGGGTCCACCCCGAGGTAGGTGCGAGAGAACTCGGTGATGTCGGGCAGCTTGGCCTCGAGCACCTCCGCCCCCAGGTGGGTGACGTCGATGTAGACGTAGTCCTTGTCCGGCCCGGCGCCCCGGCCCTCGCGCACCTCCTGGACCATGGACCGCGCCACGATGTCGCGGGGGGCGAGGTCCTTGATGGTGGGGGCGTATCGCTCCATAAAACGTTCGCCGTCGGCGTTGCGCAGGATGCCCCCCTCCCCCCGCACCGCCTCGGAGATCAGGATGCCCAGCCCAGCCAGGCCGGTCGGGTGGAACTGGAAGAACTCCATGTCCTCCAACGGCAGACCCTTGCGGAAGATGATGCCAAGGCCGTCGCCGGTGAGGGTGTGCGCGTTGGAGGTGGTCTTGTAGACCTTGCCGGCCCCGCCCGTGGCAAAGATCACCGACTTGGCGTTGAACACGTGCAGCTCGCCGGTGGCCAGCTCGTAGGCCACCACCCCGGTACACACCCGGCCGTCGGGGGTGTCGGTGAGGCACAGGTCGAGCACGTAGAACTCGTTGTAGAACTCGATGCCGTGCTTGACGCAGTTCTGGTACAGCGTCTGCAGGATCATGTGCCCGGTGCGGTCGGCGGCGTAACAGGCCCGACGCACCGCAGCCTCACCGTGGTTACGGGTGTGCCCGCCGAAGCGGCGCTGGTCGATCTTGCCCTCGGGGGTGCGGTTGAACGGCAGCCCCATCTTCTCCAGGTCCAACACCGCGTCGATGGCCTCTTTGGCCATGATCTCCGCGGCGTCCTGGTCCACCAGGTAGTCCCCACCCTTGACGGTGTCGAAGGTGTGCCACTCCCAGTTGTCCTCTTCCACGTTCGCCAGGGCGGCGCACATCCCGCCCTGGGCTGCACCGGTGTGCGACCGGGTGGGGTACAGCTTGGTCAGTACCGCGGTGCGGGCGCGTTGACCGGACTCGATCGCCGCCCGCATCCCGGCACCCCCGGCGCCGACGATGATCACGTCGTACCTGTGCTCCTGCATGGCCGAGATCAGCTCCCGATGTTGGGGTTGAAGGTGAAGATCACGTAGGTGCCCAGCCCGATGATCAGGACCATGGACACGTACAGCACCGTGGTCAGCCAGAATCGGGTGGCGTCCTTGCGGGCGTAGTCGTTGATCACCGTGCGCAGGCCGTTGCCGCCGTGCAGCTGGGCCAACCAGAGCATGGACAGGTCCCAGAACTGCCAGAACGGGCTGGCCCACCGCCCGGCGACGAAGCCGAAGTTGATGCGCTGCACCCCCCCGTCGAGGATGTTCATGATGAACAGGTGGCCCAGCACCAGGACCACCAACGCCAACCCGGACAACCGCATGAACAGCCAGGCGTACAGCTCGAAGTTTCTGCCCCCGCTGCGGCGCCGCGCCTGGCGGTGCGGCGAGCGTGGCGCGGCGATGTGCGCAGGACGGTCGATGGTTGCCATCTCAGGCGCCTCCGAACAGGTTGGACATCGTGCGCACGAGCATGAAATAGGTGCCGGGGATCATCACGACCACCCAGATCCCAACGATGGCCCAGAGCATCTGACGTTGGAAGCGCGGTCCTTGCACCCAGAAGTCGATGGCCATGATGCGGATGCCGTTCAGCGCGTGGTAGAGCACCGCCCCCACCAGGCCCAGCTCCAGGAGGTTCACGATGGGGTTCTTGTAGGTGTCGATCACCGCGTCGTAGGCCTGCGGGGAAACTCGCACCAACGAGGTGTCCAGGACGTGGACGAACAGGAAGAAGAAGGTCGCGACGCCGGTGATGCGGTGCGCCACCCACGACCACATCCCCGGGTCCCCGCGGTAGACCGAGCGGGTGGCACCGGCCCTCGCCGGGGCTGCTGTCGAGCTGGCCATGGTTGTAACGCCTCCAACATCACTGGTGGGCGGCCGGGTCCGTCCGAGCCCCCTGTCCGCACCCGTCGGGGGTGGGTGGCCGGTGGCAACCGCGGGGGGCGATGGCCGGTCGGCACTCCAAGCTCCGGAACGGATGAACGGATCGTAAACCGCACCGCACGGCCCGGCACCCCGGAGTGAGACAGCAGACAGGGCGTGTTGGCCGGTCGTGAGGCCACAATCCGGTCACGGAGCGCCGTTCGCCCTTGCCCCGGACCACCCTGAGCCCAGTACGGTCCAGCCACCCGGTGCCCGTCCCCGCGTCGCCTCCCCCGGGCGCGCGCGGGCACCGCTCCCGCCGTGCCCGGTGAGGCCCAGGAACACCGAGAGGATCGTCAGGATGAAGTCTGTGCGTGCAACGGCACTGGTGGCCGGCCTGGCCGCGACGGCGATAGCACTGTCGGCCTGTGGGGGTAGCGGTGCGTCCACCAGCCCCGGCGCCAGCTCCGGCAGCGCCACGGCCGGCGGGATGAGCGTGGGACTGGCCTACGACATCGGCGGCCGCGGGGACAAGTCGTTCAATGACTCCGCCGCGAAGGGCTTGGACCAGGCCAAGAGCGAGCTGGGGGCGACCGTGCAGGAATCCGAGGCCCAACCCAACGAGACCGACGCCGACAAGGAGGACCGGCTGCGTACGCTCGCCGAGCAGGGCGCCAAGGCCGTGATCGCCGTCGGCTTCGCCTACTCAGGTCCGCTCGCCAAGGTGGCGCCGGACTACCCAAACGTCAAGTTCGCGATCGTCGACGACGCCGCTGCCAAAGCCAACAACATCACCAACATCGTCTTCGCCGAGAACGAAGGCTCGTTCTTGGTCGGCGCCGCCGCTGCGCTGAAGTCCGCCAGCGGCACGATCGGGTTCATCGGCGGGGTGCAGACCCCCCTGATCGCCAAGTTCCAGGCCGGTTACGCCGCCGGAGCGGCTGCGGCCAAGCCGGGCACCAAGGTGCTGGTGCAATACCTCACTCAGGCGCCAGACTTCACCGGGTTCAATGACCCGGCCAAGGGTCAGACAGCGGCCGGCGGGCTGCTCGATCAGGGTGCCGACGTGGTCTACCAGGCAGCCGGGGGATCGGGCTCGGGGGTGTTCAAAGCGGTAGCGGCCAAGACCGGCGCGAAGGCCATCGGGGTCGACTCCGACCAGTACCTGACGGCGGACCCCGCAGTGCAGAAGGTCATCCTGACGTCGATGGTGAAGAACGTGAACGTCGGGGTCTTCGACTTCATCAAGAGTGTCTCAGGCGGATCGGTCAAGGCCGGATCCACGCTCTACGACCTGAAGAACAAGGGTGTCGGGTACGCAACGTCAGGTGGCATGGTGAGCGACGTCGCCCCCAAGCTCGACGAATTTTCCCAGCAGATCCAGAGCGGCACGATCATGGTGCCCACCACACCCTGACCGCACCCCGTTCCGGACGCCGAGGAGCCCGCCATCGCCGCCACCGAAGCCCAGGAGCGGGAACCGGTCATCGAACTGCGGGGCATCACCAAACGGTTCCCAGGTGTGGTGGCCAACTCCGACGTCACGATGACAGTTCGGGCGGGGCGAGTGCACGCCCTGGTCGGGGAGAACGGCGCCGGCAAGTCCACCTTGATGAAGATCCTCTACGGGATGCAACGCCCCGACGAGGGCAGCATCCGGTTGAACGGCACCGAGACGGTGCTGGCCTCACCTGGCGAGGCGATGGCGGCGGGAATCGGCATGGTGCACCAGCACTTCATGCTCGCCGACAACCTCACCGTCGCCGAGAACATCGTCATCGGGGCCGAGCAGGTGGCCGGCATTGGGGCGCGGGCCGCCGCCCGCATCAGCGAGATCGGTGCCCGATATGGCATGACCCTGCCCCCTGGCCAGCTCGTCGAGCGCCTGGGAGTCGGGGACCGTCAACGGGTGGAGATCCTCAAGGTCCTCTACCGGGGGGCCACCATCATCATCCTCGACGAGCCGACTGCGGTGCTGGTGCCCCAGGAGGTCCAGGAGTTGTTCGCCAATCTGCGTGAGCTCACCGCCGAGGGCCTGACCGTGGTGTTCATCAGCCACAAGCTGGATGAGGTGCGCGCGGTGGCCGACGAGATCACCGTAATGCGCCGTGGCACCACCGTGGCGACGGTGGCGGCGGGGGAGGTCACCAGCCGCCAGCTGGCGCAGCTGATGGTCGGCAGCGACCTGCCGACCCCCGGTGCCCGCCCCAGCAGCGTCACCGAGCGGGTGGCTCTGCAGCTGTCGGAACTCACCGTGCGGGCCGACGGCGTGGGTGCCCGGGCGGTGGTGGACGGGGTATCGCTGACCGTGCGGGCCGGTGAGGTGTTGGGGCTGGCCGGGGTGGAGGGCAACGGCCAGGCTGAGCTGGTCGACGCTGTCCTGGGTGTGCGGCCGGCCAGCGGTCGGGTGCAGATCGCAGACTCGACCGGCACGCTGAGCGATGTCAGCGCGTGGAGCACCCGCCGCCGTCGCGAGGCCGGGTTGGGTTTCATCCCCGAGGACCGTCAGCGTCAGGCCCTGTTGCTGGAGGCCCCGTTGTGGGAGAACCGGATGCTCGGGCACCAGACGCAGCCGCCGAACAGCCGGGGCGCGCTGTTGGACGGCCGCCGTGCCCGGGAGGACACCCGCCGGATCGTGGCCGATTTCGACGTGCGGACCCCGGGCATCGAGGTGACTGCCTCGGCGCTGTCCGGTGGCAATCAGCAGAAGTTCATCGTGGGCAGGGAGATGAGCCACGCGCCGGTGGTGTTGATCGCGGCGCACCCCACCCGTGGGGTCGACGTCGGCGCTCAGGCGGCCATCTGGGCGCACATCCGCACGGCCCAGCAGGCCGGGATGGGGGTGCTGTTGATCTCCGCCGACTTCGACGAGCTGCTCGGCATGTCCGACCGGATCCAGGTGATCCTGCGCGGCCGGTTGGTGGCCGAGGTCGACCCGGCCGGGGTCACCCCCGAGGAGCTGGGTGCGGCGATGACCGGGGCAGGCGCATGAGAAGACCGGATCTGCGATCGGTGCTCCTCGCTCTGGCGGCCCCGGTGCTGGCGCTGCTCATCGCGCTGAGCGTGGCGGCGCTGGTCGTCCTGGCCAGCGGGGCGGACCCGTTGGTCGCGGTGCGCACCATCGCCGCCACCGCGGCCCGCCCCCGGATCCAGACCCAGACCATCAACACCGCTGTCACCTACTACCTCGCCGCTGTCGCGGTGGCCATCGGCTTCCGGATGAACCTGTTCAACATCGGGGTCGACGGCCAGTACCGGGTGGCGGCGATGGCCGCAGCCGCGGTCGGTGCGGCCCTCCCACTACCACCGGTCGTGCACCAGCTGGTCATCGTGGTGGTGGCGATGGCTGTGGGCGCCGCGTGGGCAGGCGTTGCGGCGGTGCTCAAGGTGACCCGCGGGGTCAGCGAGGTGATCTCCACGATCATGCTCAACGCGATCGCGACCGCCCTGGTGGCCTGGCTGATCCTGCCCGAGCAGTTCGGGGTGCGTGAGGCGGGCAGTAACAACATCGGTACCGCGGCGATCACGGAATCCGGCCGGGTGGCGTCGCTGCCCCTGGTAGCCGGCAGCCCCACCGGAGTTTACGGGTTGATCGTGCTGGCCGCGGTGGTCGGGGTGGGGTACTGGTTCCTGCTCGGCTTCACCCGGTTCGGCTTCGACCTGCGGGTCACCGGCGCGTCGGCGAGCGCGGCCGTGGCCTCCGGGGTGAACGTGAAGCGGATGGTGGTCGTGTCGATGCTGCTGTCCGGGGCCACTGCGGGCCTGGTCGGCATGCCGCAACTGCTGGGCGACTCCTACCGGTACGCCCTGGACTTCCCCGCCGGCGTCGGATTCACCGGGATAGCGGTGGCGCTGCTGGGCCGCAACCACCCGGTGGGCATGGTGTTCGGGGCGTTGCTGTGGTCGTTTCTGGAACGAACGTCCAACGGGCTACAAGCCCAGGGCATCTCGACCGAGATCGTCACCATCGTGCAGGGTGTGATGGTGATCAGCGTGGTCATCGCCTACGAGCTGGTGCGCCGGTACAAGCTGACTGTGCAGCAGCGAGAGGTCGGTCGCGCGGTCACGCAGCAGGTTGCGCAGGTGCCCGGATGAGCGCCGCCCCTACCGCGGAGCGCCCTTCGGTGCGGCGCCCCGCCCGGTACCGCGCCTACCTGCTGGTGGCCGGCGGACTCGTGTTGTTCGCCGTAATCCGTGCCCTGACCGGCGTGGACGGACTGACCTCGGACGGAGTGATCAATGCCGCGGTGGGACTGGCGGTGCCGATCGGCATGGCCGGCCTCGGCGGGCTGTGGGCCGAACGGGCCGGCGTCGTCAACATCGGCTTGGAAGGGATGATGATCCTGGGCACCTGGGGGGCGGGCTGGGCTGGTTATCAATACGGCCCATGGAGCGGGGTGCTGGCCGCGGTGGTGTTCGGGGGACTCGGCGGGCTGGTGCACGCGGTCGCCACGGTGACCTTCCGGGTCGACCACATCGTGTCCGGGGTCGCCATCAACATCCTCGGACTCGGTGCCACCCAGTTCCTCTCCAACGTGGCGTTCGTCGGGGTCAGTGGTGGGGGAGGTACCCAGTCCCCGCAGATCCCGGCGTTGCCGGTGCTCAGTGTCCCGGGGATCGACGCCCCGCTGGCCCGGCTGGAGCGCACCCGACTGTTCTTACTATCCGATGTGGCCGGTATTGCGCGGGGGACGTTGGTGAATGTGTCCGCGCTCACCGTCTTAGCCGCGGCGCTGACCGTGGCGTCGTTCTACCTGCTGTGGCGCACCCCATTCGGGCTGCGGCTGCGGATGTGTGGGGAGAACCCTACGGCGGCAGAGACATTGGGCGTCCCGGTGTACCGGTTGAAGTACACGGCGGTCGTCGTCTCCGGCGCGTTCGCCGGCCTGGGCGGGGCGTTCCTGGCCATCGTGGCAGCTGGAATCTATCGGGAGGGTCAGACTGGGGGCCGCGGGTACATCGGCCTGGCCGCCATGATCTTCGGCAACTGGCGCCCGGGTGGGCTGGCCGGCGGGGCATTGCTGTTCGGCTACACCGACGCGGTGCAGCTGCGTAACACCGACGTCCGTCCGCTGCTGCTCCTGGTCGGGGTGCTGTTGCTGGTGCTGGCCGGGCTCGCGGCGCGGCGCGGCGCCCGCACCCAGGCGCTGGTGCTGGCCGGGGTCGGGGTGTTCGTCGCTGCCAGCTACTTCCTGATCAGCACAATCCCGCAGCAGTTCACCAGCGCCACCCCGTACGTGGCCACCCTGCTCGTGTTGGCCCTGGCCTCCCAGCGGCTGCGCCCACCAGCTGCCGCGGGCCTGCGGTTTGCGAAGGGGGAGGGCCGATGAGCGGGGTCGACTGGCCGGGGTTGCGCGAGGCCGCCCGCGACGCGATGGGGCGGGCGTACGCGCCGTACTCCCGCTTCCCGGTCGGTGCGGCGGCGCTGGTCGACGACGGCCGGGTGGTCAGCGGCTGCAACGTGGAAAACGCCTCCTACGGACTGGGATTGTGCGCGGAGTGCGGTCTGGTCTCCGCGCTGCATGCCAGCGGCGGGGGGCGCCTGGTGGCGTTCACCTGCACCGACGCCCGCGGTGAACGGCTGATGCCGTGCGGGCGCTGCCGTCAGCTGCTGCACGAACACGGCGGTCCGGCGTTGTTGGTCGACACCCCCCACGGTGTGCAGCCCATGGCGCAGGTCCTGCCGCAGGCCTTCGGTCCCGACGATCTGGACCGGGTGCGATGAGTACTTTCACCGCGGTCGAGGTGATCGGCACCAAACGCGACGGCGGGGTGCTCAGCGACGCAGCGATCGGCTGGGTGATCGACGCCTACACCCGGGGGCAGGTGGCCGAGGAGCAGATGGCGGCGCTGGCGATGGCGGTGTGGCTGAACGGGATGACGGTAGCCGAGACCGCCAGTTGGACCCGGGCGATGATCGACTCCGGGGAGCGGCTGGACCTGTCCGAGGTGGGAAAACCGCTGGTGGACAAGCACTCCACCGGTGGGGTGGGGGACAAGATCACCCTGCCGCTGGCCCCGCTGGTGGCCGCGTGCGGTGCCGCGGTGCCGCAGCTTTCCGGCCGCGGGCTCGGGCACACCGGGGGCACCCTGGACAAGCTGGAGTCGATCCCCGGCTGGCGCGCCGCGCTGAGCACCGCCGAGATCACCGCCCAGCTGCGCGACGTCGGCGCCGTCATCTGCGCCACGACGCCAACCTTGGCGCCGGCGGACCGCAAGCTGTACGCGCTGCGCGACGTCACCGCCACCGTCGAGTCAGTGCCGCTGATCGCCAGCTCGATCATGAGCAAGAAGATCGCCGAAGGCACCGACGCGCTGGTGCTGGACGTCAAGGTGGGTTCCGGGGCGTTCATGAAGACCACCGCGCGGGCCCAGGAACTCGCCCAGGCGCTGGTGAGCATCGGTGCCGAGCACGGGGTGCGCACCACGGCCCTGCTGACCGCGATGGACACCCCGCTGGGCAACACCGCGGGCAACGCGCTGGAGGTGGCCGAGTCGCAGGAGGTGCTGGCCGGCGAAGGCCCCCCCGACGTGGTGGCGCTGACCGTGGCGCTCGCGCGGGAGATGCTCGCGGCGGTGGGTCTGGACGCCGTGGACCCGGCCGATGCCCTGGCCGACGGCCGCGCGATGGACGTGTGGCGGGCAATGATCCGTGCCCAGGGCGGCGACCCGGACGCGGCACTGCCGGTGGCCCGCGAGGTGCACACGGTGGTGGCCCCGGTGACGGGGACGCTGAACCGCCTTGATGCCTACGCGGTGGGGGTGGCGGCCTGGCGGTTGGGTGCCGGACGGGCACGCAAGGAAGAAGCGGTGTTGGCGGGTGCGGGGGTGGTGTGGCACGCGCGACCGGGGCAGACCGTGCTGCGTGGGCAGCCGCTGCTGGACTTGCACACCGACGAGCCCGAGCGCATCCCCGGGGCGCTGCAGGCGCTGGCCGGTGGCTGGGAGATCGGCGGCGAGTGGGCGGGCCTGCCGTTGGTGATCGACCGGATCACCGGCTGACCCCCGCGCGCTTGCCCTCCAACCCCCGGTGCAGCAGGGGCAGGTGCGGCCCGGGTCGGGCAGTGTGACGGCGGGCTGCGTTAACGTCGGGGAATGACCGCCACCGCCCTGGACCTGACCTCGATCCGCCGGGCGCCGAAGGTGTTGCTGCACGACCACCTCGACGGCGGGCTGCGGCCAGCTACCGTCCTGCAACTCGCGCAGCAGCACGGCTATGACGCGCTGCCCGCCGACGACGAAGCCGGCCTGGCCCGATGGTTCCGCGACTCCGCGGACTCCGGATCGCTGGAGCGCTACCTGGAGACCTTCGTGCACACCGCGGGTGTGATGCAGACCCGCGAGGCGCTGGTGCGGGTGGCCGGCGAATGTGCGCAGGATCTGGCCGCGGACGGGGTGGTGTACGCGGAGTCGCGGTTCGCTCCCGAGCAGCACACCGACGGTGGCCTCAGCCTGGACGAGGTGGTCGAGGCGGTATTGGAGGGCTTCGCGCAGGGGGAATCAGCCGCGCGGGTGAGCGGACACCGGATCCGGGTGGGGGTGCTGGTCACCGCGATGCGCCACGCCGCCCGGTCCAGGGAGATCGCCGAGCTGGCGGTGCGCTACCGCGACCGTGGGGTGGTCGGTTTCGACATCGCCGGCGCGGAGGCCGGTTACCCGCCCACCCGTCACCTGGACGCCTTTGAGTACCTGCGCCAGGCCAACGCGCACTTCACCATTCACGCCGGGGAGGCGTTCGGCCTGCCCTCCATCCACGAGGCCTTGCAGTGGTGCGGCGCCGAGCGCCTGGGGCACGGCGTGAGGATTCTGGACGACATCACCGTCGGCCCTGACGGCACCGCCACCCTGGGCCGGCTAGCGGCCTACGTCCGTGACAAGCGCATCCCGTTGGAGTTGTGCCCGTCGTCGAACGTGCAGACCGGCGCAGCCAACTCTGTGGCGGAGCACCCCTTCGGACTGTTGGCCGAATTACGCTTCCGGGTGACGGTAAACACCGACAACCGGCTGATGAGCGACTGCACGATGAGCTCGGAGATGGCGACATTAGTATCCGCGTTCGGCTACGGGTGGTCGGACCTGCAGCGCTTCACCATTAACGCGATGAAGAGCTCCTTCTTGCACTTCGACGAGCGGCTCACCGTTATCGACGACGTGATCAAGCCCGGCTACGCGGTGTTGATCGGCTGACCCAGTCCGGCGCCGTTACGCTGGCGCAATGATCAGCATCGCCGAAACCGTGCACACTACCCTTGCCCCAGGTCCGGCATTCGAGTACCTGTCGAACTTCGAGCACACCAGCGAGTGGGACCCGGGAACCCCGGTGGTGGAGAAGCGCACCGACGGGCCGGTGCGGGTCGGGTCGGTGTACCACGCGGAGGCAGAGTTCCGAGGCAAACGCCAGCCCCTGGAGTACGTGGTGACCGCGCTGGGCGAAAGCAGCATCACGCTGCGGGGCGAGAACCCAACGGTGGTGTCCGTCGACACGATCACGGTGCGTCCCAACGACACCGGCGCCAGCGTGCACTACCGAGCGGAGTTCACCATCAAGGGGTGGAAGCGGGTCGCCGAGCCATTCCTCAAGGGAACCTTTCACGGGTTGGCACAGCCAGCGGTGCAGGGGATGAAGCGCAAGTTGGACTCACTGGGCTGACGTCAGCCTGACCGTCTCGTTTACGGTCGCCGCAACCGGCCCTCGAACTCCTCCTCCAGCCGCTGCCACGACTGGGACTCCGCATCGAACGGGGCGCTGGGTGCCATCCGGTTCGGGCTGGGCTCCAGCACGAAACTGACGAACCACCCCAGCGGCGACGAGCCAGCGAGCTCGGCTTGCACGCTCTCGTCGCCAGCGTGCGCTGCGGCGTCGGTGAACAGTTCGACGCCCAGTTCTAGTTGGGTCGCGTCGACTGCGGCCGGGCCGGCGGCGATGTCGGTGGCCAGGCCGGGCAGGACGTAGGTGTTGTCCTCGTGCACCTCGATCTTCAGCTCACCGCCCACCGCGGCGTCGCGGACCTCCGGCCAGGTAAGCAGCGCGGCCAGGTCGTGGTCGTCGGCGTCCACGAGATGACGAGTGAGCGCCTTGGGCGAGGTGAAGACGTCGATCAGACCCCCCGATCCGAGGAACACGGCGGAGTCGTCGAGGTAGCAGCGCAGGGTGTACAGCTCCTCCGTCGAAGTGATGATCTTGACGGGGTCGATTCCCACCTCATCCCAGAAGCCCAAGTCCTCCTCGGCGTCGGTGTCGTCGAGCTCAGCTGCGGTGTTGCCGGCGTCGTCTTCGTCGGCCTCGTCGATCTCGGCTTGGGCCTGCACAAGTTCGGCCCTGGCGGCTTCCAGCGCGGCCGCATCCACCTCAGGGACAAACACGACCGCGTCCAGCGCGTCGAGCACCTCGTCCCAACGGGAGAGCAGCACCTTGCCGAGGTCGGACCAGAGTGCGGCACCGTCCTTGCCCTGGAAGGCCACCGGGCCGCTCGCCAGCATGGCGAAGCCGGGCGAGGCGTCCAGAACGTCGGTGACGGCGTCCAGTTCGCACACCTCGGCCAGGGTGCGGACCATCTCCAGGGTGTCCGCGAGCTCGCCCAGCGTCCAGACGTCGGGATCGCTGGCGGCGAGTTCCGGGACGCCGACGATGTCATAGCTGTGGTTGTCGTCAGGCTCGAGTTCGGGGGCGGCCAGGCCGGTCACCGTGGCCCACGCGGGGTGCTCGACGAGGTCGTGCTCCCCGATCGTCCGAATGAAGGCGGCGAGCTCGGCGGCGTCGTCGAAGCAGTAGATGTGCTCGCCGTGACCCAGAAACGCCTCCCACTCCTCGCCGTCCTCTCGCCAGCGCGGTGCCCAGAGCGTGATCAGGTCACCGTCGGTGAGACCCAGTTCGACGGGAACGATGTCCTGTGCCATGCCGTCAGCGTAGTGGGCGCAGGTCCCGACCAGAGCGGATAAGGCCCGGGCCCGGGCCGGTCATAGGGTGTGCGCCATGGATGTTCACGTCGTGCACCACCCGCTGGCCGCCGCCCGGCTGACCACCATGCGCGACGCCCGCACGGACAACGCGAATTTCCGGGCCGCGCTGCGGGAGCTGACCCTGATGTTGATCTACGAAGCCACTCGCGACGCCCCGGTAGTGCACGAGAGCGTGCAGACGCCGGTGGCGCGGACCAGCGGGGTGCGGCTGGCGAATCCTCCGCTGCTGGTACCGGTACTGCGCGCCGGGCTCGGGATGGCCGATCAGGCTCAGCTGCTCATCCCCGAGGCGCAGATGGGTTTTGTCGGCATGGCCCGAGACGAGCGCACACACCAGCCGGTGCCCTACATGGAGAGCCTGCCCGCCGATCTGACCGACCGTCCGGTATTCGTGCTCGACCCGATGCTCGCCACCGGGGGTTCGATGATGAACACCGTCGAGCTGCTGGTGACCCGTGGTGCCACCGACGTCACCTGCATCTGCGCCCTCACCGCGCCGGAAGGCCTGGCGCGGCTGGAATCCGCCGGGTTGCCGGTGCGCGTGGTCACGGCGAGCATCGACGAGCGGTTGAACGATTCCGCGTTCATCGTCCCCGGGCTCGGCGACGCCGGTGACCGCCAGTTCGGGCCGAGGTAGGCGGACTACCCTCGGCGAGTACCGGAAAATCGACGAAACCTGTGAAGGAGAACGCCGTGAGCATTCCTACCCGTCGTCTCGGTGACCTGGAGGTCAGCGCTGTCGGCCTGGGTTGCATGGGTATGAGCGCGTTCTACGGCGTCGGCGACGACACCGAGTCCACCGCCACGATCCATCGTGCGCTGGATCTCGGGGTCACCCTGCTGGACACCGCGGACATGTACGGCCCGCACACCAATGAGCGGCTGGTCGGCGCGGCCATCGCCGCTCGCCGCGACCAGGTGGTGCTGGCCACCAAGTTCGGCAACGTGGTCAACGCCGACGGCAGCCGGTCGGTGAACGGGCGCCCGGATTACGTGCGCAGTGCTTGCGATGCGTCGCTGCAGCGCCTGGGTGTGTACCACATCGACCTCTATTACCAGCACCGGGTGGACCCGGACACCCCCATCGAGGAGACCATCGGGGCGATGGCGGAGCTGGTGGCGGCCGGAAAGGTTCGCCACCTCGGGATGTCCGAGGCCGGGTCGGACACACTGCGTCGTGCTGCCGCTGTGCACCCGATCGCGGCGCTGCAGAGCGAATGGTCGTTGTGGAGCAGGGATATCGAGGACGACGTGGTGCCCACCGCGCGTGAACTCGGCATCGGGCTGGTGGCGTACTCACCGTTGGGTCGAGGCTTCCTCACCGGCGCGATCACCAAGCCGGAGGATCTGGCCGACGACGACTTCCGCAAGGCCAACCCACGCTTTGTGGGTGAGGCCTTCGCCGCGAATATGGCTGTGGTGCAAGCAGTTCGGGAGCTAGCTGCGGACAAGGGGGTGAGCGCGGCCCAACTGGCCCTGGCGTGGGTGCTCTCCCGCGGGGGCGACGTGGTGCCCATCCCGGGTACTCGCAACATCGGCCGGCTGGAGGAGAATGTGGCCGCCGTGGCGGTGATGTTGACCGAGGACGATCTGGCGCGGATCGAGGCCGTGGCGCCGCCGGAGGCGTTCACCGGGACCCGCTACGCCGAGCCGGCGATGAAGGGCATCGGGATCTGAGCTGGGAAGCCGCGCGGTTCGTCTCGTGGTGCCCGCCGGGTCCATGACCGACAGGAGCCGCAGACCAATGCGTGGTCGACGCCGCGTAGCCCGCGAAGCCGTTCTCCAACGACGGCCTTCGGGCCGATGGTCGTGAGCGGCTTCGGTCAGTCGATCGACCTCGCGGGCGACCGTAGGCTGGGGACGGCTCGAACGTTCGACGAGCTCAGGAATGCTGAAGTGCCGCTCGGGTTCCAGATGGTCGCACCGAGGATCTGCAGCTGGGTGTCGCTGGGGAAGATCGGCGCGAGCCGAGGCGGCGCGGTACTCGCGCAGCAGAACCGGGAGCGGGCCGATCCCGTTGTGAGACGAGGCGGTACAGAAGGCACCTTACTCGTACTCTATAGGTACCTAACGTACCGTTAGTACATGGTCGACGCCTCCGCTCTCAGCATCTCTGTTGCGCGCAGCCAACTTGCAACAATCATCGATCGCGCTCGCGCCGACCACCAACCGGTTTACCTCGCTCGCCACGGTCGTCGGATAGCGGCCGTCATCGACGCCGACGACCTCGACCGCATCCTCGAGTTGGCCCAGGACATGGCCGACATCCGCGCCGCTGAGGCGGCCCGCGCCGAGATGCAGGCAACCGGCGCGATGCCGATTCCGTGGGATGAGGTCAAGGCCGATCTCGGCCTCGCATGACTTACGAAATCGCGCTGGCGCCAGCCGCGGCCCGGCAGTTGCGCAAGTTCGATCCGCAGGTTCGCCGACGCGTTCAAGCTGCCATCGAGCTGCTCGCTACTGAACCACGGCCATCAGCAGCGACGCGCCTGGTTGGGGGCGCCGGCGAGTGGCGAGTACGAACGGGTGACTACGGGATCGTCTATGAGATTCAGAACGAACAACTCCTCGTGCTCGTCTTGAGCGTTGGGCATCGCCGGGAGATCTACCAGCGACACTGATCGACTCCGACCGCCGGCTGGCAGCGACCGGTCCGCGGGACCGGCAGCGGATGGTGTCGTGGGTCGTCGGGTCCTGGTGAGACACCTTCGTCCGATCAGGACGCGCGGGCGAGGACGTAGTGCCAGGGTTCGGTGCGCCCGGAGACGTGGTCGAGGCGGTGCACGGTCCAGCCTGACCTTGTGAGTGCTTGGCGCACGGCGGGTTCTCGCCAGTAGGTGAAGTGGCGGGGTAGGTCGAGCTTGGCGGTGGTCCACGCGTCGCCGTCGCCCTCCTTCACGGTGAACCCGGGTACCCCGCTATCGACGACGGCGCGCCGTGCGCGGCGCAGCACGTCGTCGAACTGGCCGCGGTTCAAGTGCAGCAGTACCGCGTTGGCGAGTACCCCGTGGTAGGGGCCGCCGAGATCGTCGGTGCGCATGTCCAGCATCCGAGCGTCGTGACCGGCTGCCCGCAACATCGTGAGGAACGCCGGTGTGGCATCGGTGCGGGTGAGGTGAAGACCGCTTGCCTCCAGGTGGGTGGCGTCCCACCCGGGTCCACTACCCAGCTCGAGGACCCGCCCGGTCTTGACCAGGGCAGCGAAGCGGTCCAGGTACTCCACCATCCGGGGCCCCGGTGCAGCGCTCCTGCTCGACTACTACCCCGGCATCAGGGTCATCCTCCCCACCGCGGCGGGTGTGCGCAGCGTCCTGATCGAGGACCTGCTCCCGCTCGCAACCGGGTGGAGCGTCGCCACCGGGTCGTAGACCATCGGGTGACGCACGCCCGCAAGCTGGTCTCCCTGCGCACCCGAACCACCCCGGCGGAAGCGGCGCGACCGCTAGGCGCCCAGCGCAGAGCGGACCTGCTCCCGGACCCGAGTCAGCGCTCCGGCGGCGTCGGTACGGGCCGCGGGCAACGCCTCCCGGGAGGCCACCGGCACCACCACCTCCAGGTAGCACTTCAGCTTCGCCTCGGTGCCCGAGGGTCGCACCACCACCCGCACACCCTCGCCGTGTAGCACCACCGCGTCCGTGCGCGGTAGCAAGTCCTGCCCCACCACTGTCGTCCCGGCCAGCTCGCTGGGCAGCGAGGCCCGCAGCTGCGCCATCAGGGTGTTGATCTCGGCCAGCTCGGCCACCCGCAGCGACAGCTGGTCGCCGGCGTGCAGCCCGTGCTCGACGGCAAGGTCGTCGAGGACGTCCAGCAGCGATCGGCGCTCGGCCTTCAGCCCCGCCGCCAGGTCCGCAGCCATGACCGCAGCCGAGATGCCGTCCTTGTCCCGCACCGCGTCTGGGTCCACGCAGTGCCCGATGGCCTCCTCGTAGGCGTAGACCAGCCCAGGACCGGCGCGCATCAGCCACTTGAACCCGGTCAGCGTCTCGGCGTGCCGCACCCCCCTGGCGGTGGCGACCCGGCTCAACAGCTGCGAGCTGACCAGCGTGCTGGCCACCAGCGGGTCGGGCTCGCGCGTCCCGTCCAACACGTGCCCACCCAGCAGCACCCCGGTCTCGTCGCCGCGCAGCATCCGCCAGCCGTGCGGGCCGCGGACACCGAGGGCGCACCGGTCGGCGTCGGGGTCCAGCGCGACGGCCAAGTCGGCGTCCACCTCGGCGGCCAGGGAGAGCAGCGCGTCGCATGCACCCAGCTCCTCGGGGTTGGGGAAGGCGACAGTGGGGAAGTTCGGGTCGGGCTCGGCCTGGGCGGCTACGACGTGCACGTCGGTGAACCCGGCGCGGCGCAACGCCGCCACCGCCACCGCACCGCCCACTCCGTGCAGCGGGGTGAGCGCGATGCGCAGCGACCGGGACACTCCGCGGGGCAGCGCGGCGACCCGGTCGAGGTAGGCCGCCACCAGCTCGTCTCCGACGACCGCGTGAGCACTCGCCCGTGGCACGTCGATAGCCGCTCCCACTTCGGCGATGGCGGCCTCGATCCCGGTGTCGTCGGGCGGCACGATCTGCGCGCCACCGGCCAGGTACACCTTGACACCGTTGTCGCCGGCGGGATTGTGCGAGGCGGTGACCTGCACCCCGGCCACCGCGCCCAGCGATCGAACCGCGAAGGCCAACACCGGCGTCGGCAACGGCTGCGGCAGCACCCGGACGTCGAAACCCGCCGCCGACAGCACCTCGGCGGCAGCGGCGGCGAACTCTGCGGAACCGTGGCGGGCGTCGCGGCCCACGACCACCACACCACCGTGGCTGCCGCGCCCGCGTAACCAGGTGGCGAGCCCCGCGGTGGTGCGGGTGACGACGGCGACATTCATCCCGTTCGGGCCGGCCCGCACGGGACCGCGCAGCCCGGCCGTGCCGAAGCTCAGCGGCCCGGCGAACCGGTCACCCAGATCCGCCCCGGTGTCGAGCAGCTGCTGCAGCTCGGCGCGGGTGACCGGGTCGGGGTCAGCGGCGATCCACTGCTCGACTACCTCCGCTCTCACAACCCAGCCACCACCCCTGCCAGCAGCGCGCCCATCCGCGCGGCCGCGGCCTGACCCGCGGCGAGTACCTCGGCGTGCTGCAGCGGCTGCCCGCTCATCCCGGCCGCCAAATTGGTGACCAGCGAAATGCCGAGCACGTCGGCGCCTTCGGCTCGGGCTGCAATTGTTTCGTGCACGGTGGACATGCCCACCAGGTCGGCACCTAGCGTGCGCAGCATCCGAATCTCGGCCGGCGTCTCGTAGTGCGGACCGGGCAGCCCGGCGTACACGCCTTCGGTCAACGAGGTGTCCAGCGCGCGGGCGGCCGCCCGCAGGGCGGGGGAGTAGGCGTCGGTGAGGTCGACGAACTGCGCCCCCGCCAGCGGGGAGCGCGCCGTCAGGTTGAGGTGGTCGCTCAGCAACACGGGCTGGCCCACCGTCATGCCTTCGCGCAGGCCGCCGGCCGCGTTGGTGAGCACCACCGTGCGCACCCCCGCCGCGCATGCCGCCCGCACCGGGTGCACCACCGCAGCCAGGTCCCCGCCTTCGTAGGCGTGCGTGCGCCCGAGCAGCACGAGTACCCGGGCTCCGCCGATTCGTAGCGAACGGATGGTGCCCCCATGACCCTGGGCGCTGGGCGTGGTGAAACCGGGCAGCCCCGCCATCGGCAGCTCAGCCTCCGGTGTACCCAGGACGTCTGCCGCTGGGCGCCACCCCGACCCCAGCACCACGGCCACGTCGTGCTGGGCGTGACCGGTCCGCTCGGCGATGGCCCTAGCGGCCGCTGCGGCGAGCTGGGCGGTGGTGTCTGTGCTCACGACGGCTGACCCTATGGCCTGCCCTACCATCACCACGATGACGACGCAGTCGCCCCCCGTCGACCCCGCCGCGTTCGAGGCGTGGCGGGCCTCGGTGGCAACGGTGCTGGCCAAGGCGCGCAGGGTGGACGTGGCCGAGCTGGGGGAGTACCCGGAGCGGTTGTTGGACACCGAGACGCTGGACGGGATCACGCTGGCGGCGCTGTACACCCTCGCGGACGAGCTGCCCGAGCCCCCGCTGCCCGGCACGTTCCCCTTCACCCGCGGCGACCGCACCCGCCTGGGTTGGGACGTTCGGGTCCGCTACGGACGACCGGCCGGGACCGATAACGTCACAGAGCTGAATGCGACCGAGCTGAACGCGACCGTGCTGAACGCGACCGTGCTCGATGACCTGGCCAATGGTGTCACCTCCCTGTGGCTGGCCGTCGGGGCGGACGCCGTGGCGCCGGACGCCTTGGCGCAGGTGTTGGACGGGGTGTTCCTCGACCTTGCGCCGGTAGTGCTCGACCCGGGCGCCGATCTCGTCGCTGCTGCGGAGTCGTTCCTCGCGGTGCTGGAGCGCAGCGACGCCGATCCCGCCGAGATTCACGCCGGGCTCGGGGCCGACCCAGTCGGTGTCCTGCTCCGCACCGGTATCGACCTGGGTGCGCAGACCGTCGAGCTGGCCAGGCTGGTACACCACCACCCGTCCCCGTTGCGGGCGATCACCGTGGATGCCACCGTGTTCCACGATGCGGGTGCCGCTGACGCCCAGGAGCTCGGGGCCGCGCTCGCCGCCGGTGTCCACCACCTGCGGGTGCTCACCGACGCAGGCATGGACGTCGACGCCGTGCTGCGTCAGCTGCAGTTCCGGTTCGCCGCCACCGCCGACCAGTTCGCCACGATGGCCAAGATGCGGGCGTGGCGACGGGTGTGGTCCCGGGTCGCGCAGGCCAGCGGCGGTTGCCCGGACGCTGCCCGCGCCCCGCAGCACGCCGTGACCTCGGCGGCGATGATGTCCCAACGCGACCCCTGGGTGAACATGCTGCGCACCACCCTCGCCGCGTTCGGCGCCGGGATCGGCGGGGCCGACGCGGTGACGGTGCTGGCATTCGACGCGGCGCTGCCCGGCGGTGCCCCCGGCGTTCGCCCCTCGTTCGCCGCCCGGATTGCGCGCAACACCCAGCTGCTGCTGCTGGAGGAAAGCCACCTCGGCCGGGTCCTGGACGCCGGGGGCGGCTCCTTCTACCTCGAGCAGCTCACCGACTCCCTGGCCCGCGCGGCCTGGTCTGAGCTGCAGCGGATCGAAACCGACGGCGGGCTGCTGGCCGGGCTTACGCCGCTGCGGGAGCGGATCGCGGCCACCGCCGAGCGACGCGCCACCGACATCGCGCACCGGTTACGTCCGCTCACCGGGGTCAGCGAATTTCCGAACCTGGCCGACCCAGCGCCCGCGACAACCGCCCCGACGGAAAACGAGTGGGGGCTGCGCCGGTGGTCGGAGCCCTTCGAGCGGCTGCGCGACCGCGCCGACGCCGCGCCCGCACGACCCGAGGTGCTGCTGGTGCCGTTGGGCCCCGTCGCCGAGCACGCGGCCCGCACCGGGTTCACCTCCACCTTTCTGGCCGCCGGTGGCATCTGTGCGCGCGACCCCGGCCCGCTGCACCCGTCCGAGATCGCCGCGGTCGCCACCGGATCACGGGTCGCGCTGGTGTGCGGCTCGGACCGGCGCTACCGCGACGATGCCGCGCCCGCGGTGGCCGCCCTCCGCTCCGCCGGGGTGCCCAGGGTGCTCGTTGCCGGCTCGGCATCGGGGTGGCCACCGGACGCGCCGCCACCGGACGGCTTCGTCGGCGTCGGTGTCAACGCCGTCGCCGTCCTCACTGAACTGCTGAACGAGCTGGGGGTCGCATGAGCGAGCGAAGCGACGTGGGGGATGTGTCATGAGCGTGCGAAGCGACGTGGGGGATGTGTCATGAGCGAGCGAAGCGACGTGGGGGATGTGTCATGAGCGCTGTGCCGGACTTCGCCGAGATCGAGCTTGGCGATCCCGTCGCCGCCGCCCCCGCGCAGAACGACGTCGCGCAGCTCGTCGCTGTCGTGGCAGCCAGCCCCGAGCAGGAGGAGGGGACCGTCGTCTTCGCCACCCCCGAGGGCATCGACGTGGCCCCGGTGCAGACCAGGGCCGACCGGGATGCCACCACCACCGGGGCGCACCCGCACCCCCTGGCTAGCTTCCCGGGGGCCACCCCGTTCCTGCGGGGGCCCTACCCGGCAATGTATGCGACCCAGCCGTGGACGATCCGCCAATACGCCGGGTTCTCCACCGCAGCGGACTCCAACGCTTTCTACCGCCGCAACCTCGCTGCCGGGCAGAAGGGGCTGTCCGTCGCCTTCGACCTGGCCACCCACCGCGGTTACGACTCCGACCACCCACGGGTAGCCGGCGACGTCGGTATGGCCGGGGTAGCCATCGACTCCATCTACGACATGCGGGAGCTGTTCGACGGCATCCCGCTCGGCGAGATCAGCGTGAGCATGACGATGAACGGCGCGGTGCTGCCGGTGCTGGCGCTCTACATCGCCGCCGCGCAGGAGCAGGGGGTGGCGCCGGAGCGGCTAGCCGGGACCATCCAGAACGACATCCTCAAAGAATTCATGGTCCGCAACACCTATATCTACCCACCCGAGCCGAGCATGCGGATCATCTCCGACATTTTCGCCTACACCAGCCGTCACATGCCGCGGTATAACTCCATCTCGATCTCCGGTTATCACATCCAGGAGGCCGGGGCTACCGCCGACCTGGAGTTGGCTTACACGCTGGCCGACGGGGTGGAGTACCTGCGGGCGGGGATCGCCGCCGGGATGGACGTGGACGCCTTCGCGCCGCGGCTGAGCTTCTTCTGGGCGGTGGGGATGAATTTCTTCATGGAGGTGGCGAAGCTGCGTGCCGGGCGGATCCTCTGGGCAGAGCTGCTCGCCCAGTTCGAGCCGAAGAACCCCAAATCGTTGAGCCTGCGCACGCACTGCCAGACCTCGGGTTGGTCCTTGACCGCTCAGGACGTCTACAACAATGTGGTCCGCACCTGCGTCGAGGCGATGGCCGCCACCCAGGGGCACACCCAGAGCCTGCACACGAACGCTCTGGACGAGGCGCTGGCGCTGCCCACCGACTTCTCCGCGCGGATCGCCCGCAACACCCAGCTGGTGCTGCAGCACGAGTCGGGCACCACCCGGCCCATCGATCCGTGGGGAGGCAGCTACCACGTGGAGACCCTCACCCACGAGCTGGTGGCCAGGGCACGTGATCATATCCGGGAGGTCGAGGCTGCTGGTGGCATGGCCAAGGCGATCGGCGAGGGCATACCCAAGCTGCGCATCGAGGAGGCCGCAGCTCGAACCCAAGCCCGGATCGACTCCGGCACGCAGACAGTAGTCGGGGTGAACAAGTACCGGGTGCCTGACTCCGACGACGTCGAGGTGCGCCGGGTCGACAACGCCGGCGTCCGCGCCGAGCAGTTGGCGAAACTGGCACGGCTGCGAGCCGAGCGGGACAACGACGCCGTCGCGTCCGCGCTGGCCGCGCTCACCGCCGCAGCCACCGGCACCGGTGGCATGGCTGACAACCTGCTGGCCTTGGCTATTGACGCCGCCCGGGCCATGGCCACGGTGGGGGAGATCTCCGACGCCCTGGAACAGGCCTACGGGCGGCACGCAGCGGAGATCAGGACCATCACCGGGGTGTATCGCGACGAGGCGGGAGCAGCCAGCAACATGACCCGCGCCACCGAACTCGTCGAACGGTTCGCTGCGGCCGAAGGGCGTCGGCCCCGGATCCTGGTGGCCAAGATGGGCCAGGATGGGCACGACCGGGGGCAGAAGGTGATCGCCACCGCGTTCGCCGACCTGGGTTTCGACGTGGACGTCGGCCCGCTGTTCCAGACCCCGCAGGAGGTCGCCAACCAGGCGGTGGACGCCGACGTGCACGTGGTGGGGGTGTCCTCGCTGGCCGCCGGGCACCTGACGTTGGTGCCGGCGTTGCGTGACGCCCTGGCCGAGGTGGGCCGGCCCGACATCATGATCGTCGTCGGTGGGGTGATCCCGCCGGCGGACTTCGCCGAACTTCGGGCCGCCGGTGCCGCCGCGATCTTCCCCCCGGGCACGGTGATCGCCGACGCCGCATGTGATCTGGTGCGGCAACTGGCCCAGGCGGCCGGACACGATCTACCGGCCGGCGCCTGAGGCGTGCCTGGCCCCCCGGTGGACGTCGAAGCCCTGGCCGAGGGTGTGCAGGCTGGCTCGCGGCCGCAGCTCGCGCGGGCCATCACTTTGGTGGAATCCAACCGGGCCGATCATCGTGAGCTGGCCCAAGAGTTGCTGCTGTGTGTGCTGCCGGCGGCTGGGGGCGCGCACCGGGTGGGCATTACGGGGGTGCCCGGGGTCGGGAAGTCCACCTTCATCGACGCACTGGGCACCATGCTCACCGGCGCGGGTCAGCGGGTGGCGGTGTTGGCCGTGGACCCCTCCTCCACCCGCAGCGGCGGCTCCATCCTGGGTGACAAGACGCGGATGGCACGCCTGGCCAACGACCCGTTGGCCTACATCCGGCCCTCGCCCACCGCGGGAACCTTAGGCGGGGTCGCCAAGGCCACCCGGGAAACGATGGTGCTGGTGGAGGCCGCGGGGTTCGACGTCGTGCTGGTGGAAACCGTGGGCGTCGGGCAGTCCGAGGTGACCGTCGCCGGCATGGTCGACTGTTTCTGCTTCCTCACCCTGGCGCGCACCGGGGATCAGCTGCAGGGCATCAAGAAGGGTGTGTTGGAGCTGGCAGACGTGGTGGTGGTCAACAAGGCCGACGGCACGCATGTCCGCGATGCGCAACGGGCAGCCCGTGAGCTAGCCGGGGTGTTGCGGTTGGTGCACCCGCCGGATGCCCTGTGGGCACCGCCCGCGCTGACCACGAGCGCGGTGACGGGTGAGGGGATGGCGCAGTTCTGGGACACCGTGCTGCGCCATCAGCGAGTGCTCACCGATGCCGGGGAGCTCGAGTCCACCCGCCGCCGCCAGCAGGTGGACTGGACCCGGGCGATGGTGCGCGAGCAGCTGCTGACCCGGCTGGACACCCATCCGGCGGTGCGCGCGGTGCGCTCGGACACCGAGCGGGCGGTCCGCAATGGCGAACTCACAGCGGCATTGGGTGCGCAGCGGATCCTGGACGCGTTCGACGCCAGCTAGACCCCAATACAGTTCAGCCAGATCGCGCCAGTTTGGTGTGATATCTCATCGGATATCTACGTGGTCCCGCAAGCGGTCCATGGACGACACTCACGCTCGCCGCGCATGGAGATAGGGGCGATTACGGGTGGCCAGGTAGCCGAGCTCGTCAACAGTGCTCTGCCCGCGCCCGCGGCGTCGTGGTTGCAGGGTAGAGGGCCCAAGATCTCCGCTCAATCGGTCGATCTACCGATCACGTGCCGGAACTCCAAACTGTCACACCGCTGACATTGTTTATCACAAGGTTGTTGTCGTTTCGAAACACGA
>JAABUP010003346.1_pt1 | contig 28467 bp, 42 predicted proteins | sample 5559201 | NCBI WGS metagenome assembly JAABUP01 (sample SAMN10711887, study PRJNA513373) | rock metagenome | isolation source: Antarctica rocks | place: Antarctica | reverse complement strand
ACTCATCTTACTTTGTTTCTAGTTGTCTCTAGGGTGCAGGGGGGGGGGACATGGTTTTCTTGAGGCAAGCATGACAGGCGAAGCTGAGGAGGCCAACAAGGCAGCAAGCAATCACTCAGCAAGGCATGCAGGACTATCTAGTGACTGTTGGCAAACTTCTGAGTCACTCCCCGAACATTGGCATCACTTCGGTCACACAACTCACTCAGATCGCCCTTCCCATCTACGTTTGTGGGGCCCCCATTTGCGTATACTCCCGTGTAAGTGCTCTGCAGTGCAGCATGTCGTGAGCACAAACATCTGGACAAGTTTGGTGCCCTTCAAAGCACAGCTAGAGACACTGTGCATGGGAATTTGCTGATGGTGAGCAATCGGACAAACAAAATCTACCTTGTCATCATGGAACTTGACATAATCTGGGGTGGTTGCCTGTGTCTTGGGTCCAGATGCAGAGTTCAGCTTGGACTTGAGGTCATCAAGGCTGATGCCCTAAACAGCAGAGAATGTACTTGCAAACACTGCCACGAAAGCTGCAGTGAAAGAAAAGCTGTCATCATCAGTCAGCTTATCATGAGCCACAAAACTGTCATCACCTTCTTCTCTGCAATGAGCTCCAGAGCCTTCTCAAACTCTGGGAAGGTCAGCTTCTGGGAGCCTTTGGTCTTTGACTGCAAAACTTGAAACGTTATGCTTGGCACTGACACATGTGTGTAAAGCTGTGTATGGTGTCATGTACCTTGACAAAGATCAAGTCCACATCGGTTACAGTGAACTTCTTGTCTAGAAGTCCACAGTCAGTGCAGAGTTTCTTGAACTTGGAGCCCTCCAGCTCCTGTTGGTCCTGCACAACACAGTCAATAGCTCAGCAATTACAGTCCGCGTACACCGGGTCGCAATTTGCATTTCGTGCATCTGAACCCTGCATAACACACCGAGCGGGTTCCGTAGCCAGCGAAACTGAGGAACAGACTCTTGAGGTCGCCTCCCTGCAAAAGGTACTTCTGTCAGTGGTGGCACCCTCGCTCGCAGGCACCATGTTCTACTTCAATGCTGGTATGCAAACAAGCTTTTGGCAACCAAAGTTGGCGAGTCAAAGAAAGTGTTCGTGTTTTGCAGGGCAGCAAAGACATCGGAACGTGGAGACACAAACAAGTGTACCTGAGCCATAGTCGCAGCGGTAAGTGTGTTCACGAAATTGGCAGCTGCAGGTATGTTGCACGGTACACGTAGTTGGTAGCGAGTAAGTTGAAGCGATAGGAGGTTTGCGAGAAGGAGTGCGCCAATTCAAAGCACCTGAGTAGTAGCTGCGTTGACCTCAACCAGGGATGACTCTGTCCCGAACATAAGCTGACTCTGAGGCTCAGAGCCAGAGCTGAGGCAAGAGCCTGAATCGCTTGCAAAGCTTCAAAAGCGAAATTTGCCGACAGTGCGATTCAACAGGCGTGTGGGAGTGCAACGATAGAGCGTCATTTTTGGTAATGTTGCATTACACCAGAGCAGACATCGTGTGCTCCCTTCGGAATCAGTGCTGCTGAACAACCCTGTGCGCACTGACACTGCAGAACGGATCATGGCAGCTAGGCCTGCCAATCTTAAGGCCGTGAACGAATATGAGCAGCAGAGACTGGACCGCATAGCAGCAAATCAAGCAAAATTAGGTGAGTAACATGCCAAAGCCTTTGTCAGTCGTCAGAAGGATCACTTATATATAGCTGATCGCTTGTAAGCAGCCAAGCGCTGCAGTTGTAAGTCACAAGCCAATCAGGTTGAGTCAAGGTGTCTATAAGAGGGGCTCATGGTGCCTCTGTTGATGCAGACTCCATGGGAGTATTGCAGCAGAAATATTTGTTGGAGAATTCATTTCATGCTGTCAGGCAGTCAGCAACTGCCAGCAAGCCCCCAAAGGTATTGCAGGAAAACGAGTATGTCACGTAAGCACATCTGCAGCTGTCATGTGCAGTAAAACCAACCGGATGACTTCATTGACGGCATTGTCACAGGTAAAAGGCTTGACACCTGCGACAAGACATTCTCAGCGATTGCAAAAAACTGACGCAGAGAGCATAGGTCTGGTGAACTTCCCTGATGATAGTAATCTTTGTCAAGGTGAGAAGTCAAGCCGTCAGGCAGAAGTCAAGTTAGCAAAACCTGCCAGCTCAAAGTGTACATATTGTTCGCATCTGAAATGTCCCAACAATCAAGAGCTGGAAGACTTTCATGACCAATGGTTCATGACAAGCAGTTGCATTTGAGCTTGTCTGGCCAAGCAGTACATGTTGTCTTTATCAATGATACATACTGTGTACCAACACCTCAACACAGTTATGACTGTCCCTAGCATTCATCCTGCATGCCGCACCCTGTGCGGTATAATATTGTTTGCTTAGGCTTGGTGTACAATGTCGATGCAGCCACTCTTGTTGTGTGTGCAGGCAAAGCCATGCTGTCTGAATGTGGCAAAAGAGGCGAGGCTGCTGCTTGGCTACATAGCAAGGAGAGGAGGTGTGGTCAGAAGGGACGAGGCAGCATACATGACAATGTTGCAGGTATGCCATAAGTAATGAATACAGGGGAGCACTAGGCACATCGATGGAGCGACCCCATTTGGTATGTCTGCTCGTGCAGAGCACTCTGCATTGTGCACGTCTGAATGCAATGTTGAGATCAATACAAGGCAAGCAGAAGGGTTGCCTAAAATCAGTCTTGATTGATCAAGAAGCTGTGTGCTGCTTCATAGTCCCTGCAGTCGCAGCATCAGCACCTTTGCCATCTGTGTTTCAGCCCTGTCCTGCTGCTGCCTTGCAGGCATCACATGTCACTTCTGCAGACAGAAGAAGCTGTGTGGTGAAGAAGACTGTGGCCGCTGCAGTGAGCGTGATGTGGATCAAGTTTGCATAGGTACAGGGTAGAATGGCTGCAGCAGCAAAGTACCATGTGCAGCCCTGAGCATTGCCAAACACATGCATGCCCAAAATTGACACAGCGTTACTCACCGAGCTGCATGCTTCATTCATTGACTCATTCATTCATTCATCACAGGTCTTCCTCTAGGTCAGAATGTCAGTCCTCACCAGTGTCCTGTGGGTGGTCCTATCTTGGCAGTCAGCGCAGCAGCAGATCATGTACGTTGATGTGGTCTGAATCAGACTGGAGGTCTTTGGCAATCTGTGCAATCATGACCAATATATTGCCCTTGACTTGACAGAACAGAAGCTTGTTAGGTAGCCTATCACCAATGATCTGTCCCGCGTGTCCTAGCCAGCTGAGTGTTCGATACCTCAATTCAGACAGGATGGCAGGTTGATCAAAACATTCACTCAAAAGTGAGACCATCATGCTTACGGTCACTCAAATGCAACAAAGACACTCCATCTGAACAACTTCCAAATCCTAGCAAGGACTGACCTGTTCTCACAGCATGATCCTCAAACACATTCTGCTAGAGCTGCACGTCTGCCTATGCATGTACACTTGCATGTGGTCACCACTACATGAACCAGACAACAGCAGATACAAATGGATGTGAAGCTGTACTTGCTACTGCAGCACAAATGAGATCAGTGCCTGAAAAGTCTTGTTCCGGTGTCTGCAACAGGCAAGTCAGAGTGCAGCAGGTGTGAGTCAGCATGTGGGAGATTCTGCAGGGCGTGTCTGTTGGTGCGGTATGGGCTGCAGCTGGAGGCAGTGAGGGAGCAGATGGCAACTGCTACCTGGCTCTGTCCCCACTGCTATGAAGAAGACCACCCTGAGGAGGTATGCAAACCTCCAACATTTCCTGCATGTCACTGGGATTTGGGGTTTCATAATTGTCATTGCCTCTTGCTGCTGTGATGAGGACCAAACTAAGAAGGTATACAAATCTTCAAATTCTAAACTTGGCGTTTGCTATTTTATAGATTTCATGTTCCTGTAATGGGGTCATTATCATTTTGAGAAGGTGCACATATTGACTTCAGTATACATGCCACATGCCAGCTATTCTGACATGCTGGTATTACAAGAAGTGGCAGCTGTATCAGTTGCGCATCATACATGCCAGCTCTTGCGGTTGCAAATTGGCGATTGCAGCTCAGCAAGCATTTAGAAGTGCCACCTGAAGGGTCACAATCAACATCGGCAACACACAACACAGCAGACTGAAAGCTGCATTTGCACCAACATGCATAGAATGCATCTGACAACACTTTGCTGGTGCAGGATTGGATTTGTAACAGCAGCATCTGCATGACCAAGCGAGGCCTGAAGCCCACAGGCATTGCCATCTTTGAAGCCCAGCAGCAAGGCTTTGCGTCTGTGGCGCACTATGTCCAGGTGAACATCTTGTGCAGCACCCTGTGTCACTTAGCTTGCATGCACTGCTGCCCATTGCATCTCAACAGCAGAATACATTCAAGGGTCAAGCTGCCTGAATGAGCATGTGACGCCTACTATTGAATTGGGTGCATGGTAGACAACACCAGGTGGAGCAGGCTATATATACCTTGTCGCCCTTCATGATGCCGTCAGCGCATGCAGCTGCCACTTCATGCCGTTTTGTGTACACATCTACATCTGATGCGTTCAGTTCTGTTTCATTTGCACAGGGCTGGCACAGTGTATGCATACAAGCATGAGACAGCTCTGTGATGATGTCCCAGCCTGCTGCTGGTTGTGCAGGCACAGCTGGCTAGCCGCAAACGCCGTCAAGCTGCCGAGAGCACAGCAGCTTCAGAGACAACCACAGCAGCAGCTGCAGAAACCCCTGTGGTGCTTGAGCGCACCCACAGTGGGTCAACGACAGAATCTGATGTGCCGGAGGCAGACACCATTGACTTGAAGGCTGTTTCTGGGGTGCCTGTCTTTGATTCCTCATCAGTGGAGGGAGGCCAGCTGCTGTCATCAGCTGCGACTGCTGATAGTGGGCACCAGTCAACCTCTGCAGCCAAGCCCATCAGTGGAGCATGCGCAGACGCTACAGTCATCAGCTGCAGCTGTGAATCTGAATCCAGCAGGGAGTTGCAGACTGCAGGCTTGGCATCGACACCAGACTCAGCGGCTGTCGGCAAGAATGGGCAACCTGACCCTGTGTGTGCACGCAAAGCAGGCACTGCTGTGGAGAGAAGACATGCAGCGGACAGGGCATGCAACAAACTTAGAGGGCAGGTTGTTGAGCAAGAAGGTGCAGGTGATAGCAGCAAGGCTTCAGTCCAACCTGAGGGTAAGAAGGATGTTTTGGTGGACATCTGCAATCATGGCTTGGAGGCAGGGGACATGCCACCAGCAAAGTCTGGTGTTGTGCGGGAGGGTGAGTGCTTGCTGCTCCTGTCAACTTTGTGGCCTTAGTCTCTCATATGTGCAGATCGTGAAGCCTTGAGACCGTGCTCATTTGTGCAACAGCTGTGTTGTCTTCCAGCAAAGCAATGCAGACTTCACTGAGATGGGTATTGCACCACTGCATTGATTGTCAACAAGCAGCAGAGCAGCCTTGTCACTTCACTTCATTGTGCAAGTGACTTCAGCTCAGCTGCTCAATGCAAGCAGTGATGTGCTTTGCAGCGGCCAAAACAATCTCTGCTGATGCAGGAAATTCCTGCCAGCACAGGCCACACAAGCGCAATGCAGCAGGCGCTAGGGCCTCAGGAATATTGGGATATGTGGTGCCTGTACGCAGATCAGCCAGACATGCTTGACATCTCTGAAATCTCTAGCTTTCCAACTGGCCTGACCTTGCAGACGCAGATGTCACCCCATTTGCTGAAGCAAGAGTGGTAGTACAACACGAGATTTTGTTCAGAGCATTTCTGATGCTTTGATCATTACCAGCGTGTGTGCATACGTGCTGCTTTGCAGTTCTCCAAGCAACAAACTCTCAGACTCCTAGCATCAAGCCAAGCTCATGTGCCCTGAGCAGGACTGCCATTTGAATTAGCATTTCGGAAAGAGTGACAGAGTTGCCTCTTCGTTATATGGACTGAAGGGAAAAACCTGGCACCTGTGGCGGCAGAAGCAATGCTTACTATCATGCAAGAGATGCAACAATGTGCACTGCCACCATTCGTAGCAAATTACACGTGTCATACTGTGTACAGAAGTGTGCAATCAGTTCCCCAGCACAATGTGTGGTTCCTTTCAATCATGCAGTGTTCACTAGCTCTACACTGTTCTGCTACAGCAAAATTGCTGAACATCATGCAACAACCTTGCCCAGCCAAACCTGCATATGGCTAGACATCAGGGCTACTGCTCAACCAAACAAAACAACAGATGCAAGTATGTCATAACTATCTAATGTACACAGGTGTCATGCCAAAGTTGTATGTCATGTCAACCTGAAGTCGACTGCTCTTAGCATTGCTAAAAGCAAATGCTACAATCAAGTTGATTGATTTGTTCAAGTGTGCAGATGCAAAGTATCTCAGGGTATGTCACAATGAGCCCCAATCATCATACTGTGTTCCGCTTGCAATCTGTCATGTAGCTGCCAGCTATGCATGCAAAGACATTTGCAATATGTGTCAGGCACGGGATCACATCATTCTGCAGCATGAGTTTGTCTTGCGAGCCTGTTTGTAAAAAATTTGACTTGCCATGCTCAGGTCTGAGCTTTTGTCAACCAGTGAGTCAAGCTTCTCGCCGCGCTGCAGCATGCTGTCAATGGTTTGATGAAGCACTACTTTTGTCTCGTCCAAATCCTTCTGGATTTTGCTGAGCTTGTCTGCCTGTGTTGGGTCCTATTGTCAACACAGTGCAAGTCAACTACCACTCAGTAATATTCTTCCTGCTAGTGAGCAGCAGCCATAATAAAACCATCACAACCTCTTATGTCATGCAGAAATCAAGACCTGGGCCAAAAAGCAGTTTACCTGGAATTTGACTATTGCTGTATCTAGTACTGGTTGTGCGTCTGTGCTGTCAGCCTGTATACTACGCCACCTTTGCTGTGAGCTTTCTGAGAAGTCGTCTAAAATTTTGTTCACAACTCCAAATGCCGCCCTGGCAGGATAGTCTTTGTCAACAATGGCTATGCCAACCAAGCCGTCCCTGTTGTAAATATGTGCGTAATACTCCTCTTGCTGCACAGACTGTCTCTGACCTGGCTGCGTACGCTTGGCTACAGTTCTAGATAGAAAAGTAAGCATCTCCTTCACAGTGCTGCGTTGAAAGAATCCAAATGAAGAAAGATCTGCAGCGATCCCAAGTAAGTATGCGTCTTTCTCTCCGTTCCATTTCAAGATGGTCACAGCGGTCAACTTCATGCCGCTTGATCACAACCTTCGCTGGTCGGCGTGTCTATCAGGGAGGTTGCTCGTTGCTGAAGGTCAGTTTGCTCCGATGTCACGCACACACGGTTGTCCACAGCTTGCACAGCGGCGGCATCACGGGCCTACAATCTTCTGGCACTGCAGTGCATGCTGAGCACTGCAGACGCGAAGACTTGACGCGCAAAGTGTGGATTAAAGCCTGGGTTGTGAGACCTGCTGGTCCCACGCAAACTGAAGCTTCGGAGCAGGTCAAGCCTAAACACCCAGCAAGAGCAATCTCAACTGTAGTCTGAGTGCCCCAACATTCATAGCACAAAATCATATACGGCGCGTGAAACATTTGGACCAGTAGCCTCAAGAAAGCTCCACACAATCCAGACATACACACCTGCACACGAGCCAGCATGGCTGCTGCCAATTGACAGAAGATAGCTCAGACCAAAGTCTCTGCCCTGCAGGGTTCTGCAGCTGCCAGACACCATGTGCAAGCTGCTTAGCACCGGCAATGGTGCGCAAAGCCCCAAGCACCTCCCCTGACAGATCTAAATTCTTGTATACAGAGTGTCCTGTCAGCACCGCCGCAAGGTGGGTGAGTGCGGGTATACATGAGATGTTACACAGTTACACACTAGCCAATGCTGATATGTGTCAGCTCTCAGGAATTTGCAACTGGTAACAGGCAGATTTGGTCCAGCGAGTGTTGCTAGGTGCAATGTATAATATGCACTGTGACAACTCGACTAGCTCAAAGTTGCTTGAGCTCAGCAGTTGATCCTCCCTTGCTGAGTTGCCAGTGCCTGTCATGAGTGCTTATGAGCTTTTTGTGGGGTATTTGCTGGGCTCCTTGCCATATGGGTCAAGCAGAGTGCCTGTAGTCGAGTAGTCACCACCCTTGGCCTTGTCATTCAGGATGTCCTCGTCCTTCTGCTTGCGTGCCTCCCTGTCATAGCAGGCACAAACAAATGAGTCTAGTCTGCTTCCCAAACAACAACAGGATATGCTGCCATGCCTGGCGTGTGCCCACTATTGACACACCAGGACAGCTGGCACACAGATGCAAATGGCATTTGCAACAAAATGATGTTTACCTGATCTTGGTCTCGTCCCCAGCAATGGTGGACCCTGCCGGGTACCTGCTATCTGAAAGGGGAAGTCCCCGGGTTTCATCTCTGGCTTCTGGCTTGATGCCACCAATGCCTTGCTCAGCCAAGTTGGCAATCAACTGTGATGAAAACATAGAAACTGATTCACAAACAAGCAATTGCAGTGTGCAGTACCATGCCAAAAAGGAGCCTGATCAGCATCAAGAAGAGGCAGTTTGCAGATATGCCAATAAATGCTTCCAAGCCCATGCTTTCGCACCTGTGGGCCTGCAGTCTGCGCAAACACTGGCGATGCCTGCAACAAAACTTGTCCACGTCACTTTTAGTAACAAATTAAGGGTCGGCGCTATCAGGTCGCGAACAACCAAGGTGCAAGATGCAGCCGAGTGAGATAACGTTGACTGGTGGTACCATGCATGCCGATCCAGCATTCTCGGACATACCACTAATAGCGCTGCTGCGGCTGCTGCAGCAATGCCGGTACGTGCAACAAACTTCTGTTGCACCTCCTGCTTGGCTGCGACTTGCACGACTCGCCTGGCAGGTCTGACAGCAGCAGTAGCAGGAGTTGCAACAGGAAGGATCTGAGCACGGTGGGACACAGATGTCATCGCCATGATTTCAAGACACAAGAATCAGCAGGAAGCGTGTTACTGCAGCTACCTCGAGTTACAGCACAGAACCGATGCGGGGTCTTGCGCTCGATTTGACGCGCCAGTCCCGTGGTATCAGCATCCTATCTTGAAGTCTTGGGACGGACCTCGGGATCAGTGCTGACATGTCTTCTCTATCATGACATGCAACCAGCTGTGCATGTGGTTAATGCAGTGTTGCTTTGCAGAGCAGTTCCCTTGATAGATTGGATCTCAGATACACGTTCCCAAGGATACACTGATTTGCAGAGCAGTTACACAGGCATCGCAGCACTTGACTGATAGTAGCATGCAATCATTTTGAGTCAGAATTGCAGGCAGGAAGAAAGTCTTCTATTGCATGCAAGAAGCTAGCGGTTGGTCTGCTGTCACAAATATTGGCATTAAGTCATGTTGGCATGCATGCCCAAGATGACCATGTATGCCTCATTGCCAGTGCAGAAGACAGGTCGTTACAAGCTCTGTAGCTGGTGTCTACATACTGCAATGCAAAATGCCCAGCGCATATTCGACCTACCAGGCCCGTCATTGCTAACATAAAAACAATGCTGAGACACTGAGCAAAGCTGGCTACAGGCATAACCGGAATTCACTAACGATACTGCCTAACAAGACCTCATCTGCCTAGTACTTGCCAGGCCATGTGCCAGCATCTCTCTGCTCATTCCATGAGTTGACCCACTCCATAGGGCAGATAGACCTATAAGCTTTCTGGTACATTTTGCATTCAGGGTCCTCCTCGCCCTTGTCATCTGGACCAATGCAGCGATGGTACTCGTTGTAGCGTGTGTAGCAATTCCTCGCCTGGTTGTAAGAAGGGAAGCGAGCATCATATGCTGCTGTCTTGACTGTGATGTCATGTGCTGGCTGCTCATCATCATCTGGGGTCTCCTCTGACTCCTCTGCAGAGCAATGCTAGAATGTCAATGACTGAAATGTAATGTGGCCAAAACCCAATGTAAGCAAAGCAGAGGTGAGAAGATGTACAATGGTGACATTGTGTTTGCAATAGGTGTCCTCAAGGATGTGATGTAATAGTATGGCATGCTAGTGAACAAGTTGAGGTATGACTCTGTCTGAGTTTTGAGTGCCACATGGCATGCTAGGAAACCGCTTGTGACAAGCCTGTACTGCCTTCCTGTATAGTTAAATACACAAAACAAAATGCTACCTTCAAGCTCAGCAGGAGAGTCAGAGGGTTCTTCCTTCTCTGCTTCACTGCTGTCAGGAGTATTCTCAAGCTCCTGTGGGCTCTGGCTAGTTGTTGCTGTGTCAAACTTATCCTTAGTCTGAACAAACAGCTCCCCATCCTCCAGAAAAGGCTTGTAATAGTCCTTGTTGCTCATCATGCAGTTTTGCAAGCTTGTAGTCTGCACAACAGCATCCATTTGTTTGCGGGGGTGGGTCAGTAAAAGACAAATATTCTCCCTTCAGAAGATTGCATTGACTGGTGTCCCATCTGCAGCCAGGAGCAGGTCGTTGTGTGACTTACTCTCTCTCTGCACTCATCTGTGAAATCCGTGCCCTCCTTTCTCTCAGCATCAACACACTTGCTCCATTCCTGTGCATGATTTGGGCTGAGAGCACAAACTCATTTTTTGCAGAAGTTGAAGCAGCAGTCAGCATGCCATTTACTTGAAACTCTGGTTTGCAGCCTCCAGCCTTCATATATATGCAGAATCCACAGGTCTCGTCATCTTCACCATCTGTTAGAGGCAAACATTATTTGTGTTACCGAGGAAATACGGTAAAATTACTAAGTGATAGGTCTTGTTGCGAACGATAAGCATCACAGCCCTGAGCATGTGGTTACATCTTGACATTGCCAAATCAGGAAGTTGAATCAACGTTTTAGAAGGTGCTCACCCTCAACTTCCTGACGGGCCAGATCCGATGCTGCCGGGGGCTTCTTTTCCAAAGCACTCTCTGCAAGGACGACCATCTTGGTTTACCCTGCACACACTTTAACAGATGCCATCAGCAACGTCAACCACCAGCTCACGGCACAGGCTCGATGCACAAAGATCTCACCTGGCGTGGCCAGACGCCTTGTATATGTCTGTGATGAACAGATCGGAATTGGCGGTACAATGCTATGCAAGCGATGGTCAGTGGTTGCAAAGGGAGACATCGGCCGATCGCGATGTACACGTCGGCAGCATGCTGCAGCGTGGAATTCCACGGAGCACGTTGTCCTGGAGCTTGGCTTGGCGACACAGCGTCGCAAGCGGCCATGTTGATGCTATTACCTTTTTGACATAAGGTCCGAGAGTCTCGCTACACTTGAGGAAGACTGACAGGCCGCAGGCGTCATGCCCAAAAAGCCCGTGCGTCCGCTTGGCATGGTTAGGTCAAACGCTCCAGTTCCCTTCCTGAACCCTTTCACCGAAAGACACACCCGGGAAAACGAGAACAGAAAGCTTGTAACAGCTCTGCAGCATGCTAAACCAGCCATTGACAACAGCAGCCCAATGCAGCAACCCCACCTGCAGGACAACCGGAAACGAGAGTGGCTGTCCGACAGTGAGCGATACGACATTTGCACATAATACATCAATGCACACTTCAAGACACTACTCAGCTGCTTGACGGTGCGGCCTGGTGTTGCAGTGAAGTGTGCAAAGATTGAGAGGGAGAACGCTCTGCTGCTGGAGAGGTTATGTCTTATAGCAAGACCGCGCTCTCAGTTTGTGAAGCCCAAGACTTTCACGTGAGTATGCAGAGCAAGCCTGCAAAAGACAATAAGCACATCAATTCTGTGAAACATATTGAGCTTGTGCATGGTAGTCTTGCTTTTGCTGACTTTTCTAAAGCTGTATCAAGCTTGCCCCGTCTAAAGTCCTTATGCTGCCTGCAGACCAGGCATTGCTCTTGACCACCACTTGCGGCCAGTGATAGACAATGTAGAGAGTGACTTGCACGTGCCAGGCAACAGCTTGAATGCTGTAACACGCAAGCATGAGCACGACAGAATCATGACGGACAACCAGCACATTCTGCAGCGTATTTGCAAAAGCAAAGGCGCATACTCAGGTATGGCTGCTCACAAGTGCTGCATGAGCAACCCATTAGTTTTGCTCATGAGCATTGCTGTCAGACACATGCGTGGTCATGTCTCTGGTAATGTACGTTGCTGTATACGTCTACTGAACCTACCAAGTATAACACCTATGCATCAATTGCAGCGCAGCAGTGGCAACAGGAGGGTCAGCAACAGAAGAAGTATGCAGCAATCCGCCGGCGTGTGATGCCAGAGGACAGTCGCCCTGGTACATCACAGAGGACGTACAGAGTCAATCTTCACTCTAGCCCCGAGGAGATTTACAGAACATCTGGTCGGCCTGCTACAGCAGCTTCAGGTGTTAGGCTGAGGTCAGAGTGGACCCCAGCTGGCATATTGACAGAGCCCTCAGCACCAGCTTCAGCCCATGCAGCTGGCAGACCTATGACAGCAGCTTGATTATGGCAGCTTACAGAGGCATCACTGTGCCTGTGTAGCTTTGCAGCAGTAATGGGTGCTTGGCTGGTGATAAGGTCATCAGAAGATGATGCTGACATTGCTTGGCTTGAAGGCTATGCAGCACTGACAGCAATATCAGCTTGGGCGGCTTTGTCTTAGCTACACATGACAACATTTGATGTTCGGCCAGTTACTGTCACATTCGCTTGTTTTTTGGAAGCTCATCATCGCTCTGTCAAATGTCAGTGGAGCACTGCCAGAGGTTTGCAGGAACCGAAGCGCTTGCATGGTTGACTGTACATATGTGGCAATGTGGTCAGCACCTGTTACAGCTGTGCTATGATGAGGGTTAAACCTTTTATGGAAAATGATATTGCACCTTGTCAAACAGTTCTAGACAACCTGTTGCAGATCACGCGTGTCAGATATTGGGCATCATAGATGACGTCCTTGTGACACAGCTCCTGTAATTAAACTGAGAGCGCAGGCTGTGTAGGGTCGTACCCTAGCTGTACACCCAGCCACAGGATGTTATTTGCGATAGGTCTTCTGCTCTCCATCTCATCATCTTTTGTGACTCAAAACACTATGTTGATTCTGTGATGCAGCGGCAGATACCTGGCTGGATTGGTCTTCTGTGTACACAGCAGTGAAGTAAGTGCAAGTCTTTGAGAAGGTGTTGCTTCTTGGTACTCTTGAAGTCAGCAATGGTAGTAGCTTAAGCTCTATGAGTTGAATGGCCCTCCATGAATCTGACAGGCACAGCCAAAACAACTGCATGAAAGTGGACATAGTACATGGTAAGTATCAGAGCCAGTCAAGGCTCAGTTAGATGTATCTGCAGCAATGGTCTGCTTCCATCAGGCAATGTCATCTGCAGCATAGCATGACACTGTCCTAGCTCAGTGAAAGGCTCTGGAATGCTGATCAGCTGAGGAGCAAGATCAATGTTCAACTGCTGCCTGATGGCGGCTGAGATTGCTTCACTGCTGACTTGATCAGAGAGTACCCCATCTGCATCTATGCTACACTTCATGACCTGCATATTTTATTCTACGTGATGCTCACATATCAAGCAGCAGAGGAAACAGGTGCCAGCAGCAAAACAAGTTACATTGACCAACAGCATGCCACATGCTCGGAGGCTCACCACTGGTTGGCTGGTCAACATGCTGAGAATGGCTTGTAAATCTTCACCGGCTGCTGCGCTGCCCTCCTGTACTCACATGTGACCAGGTCATGAATTGACTTCAATCCTGTACATCTATGCTCAAACTGTGATTGTGGCTCTTGTCCCGGGCAGCAGACAAGTATACCGGCTCATTTTTTTGTGAGACTTTCTGGTGCCTATCTCTGGGCTTTGTAGGTGCTGGTGCAGCAAGCTGCCGGGGGTAAAGGAAATTTCGTGCATAGCCATGTGACACATCTACTTGCTGACCTTGCAGCCCAAGGTGTTCGACATCCTGCGAGATATGATGAATTTCATCTAGACTTGTCTGGACCTCAATACACGCTAGGTCTACAGGTGTATAGGCCTGTGCGTACCTCAAGAAGCGTTATCGGCAACTTGGCGGTGCTGGCCTTTTGTCCTCTTGTGGCGAGCAGTTGACTTGCAAACCGAAAACAAGACTGCGCCGCTCGGTTCTTTGACAACATCAAGTAGGTCAACACTGCAGATGTCTATATGCCAGTAGGTCAAAGGTTTTGACAGCACAACTGATGCAGCACTAGGCAAGGCACAGCCAGCACGCAGTCAGGGAAGGATTCTGAGGTGCGCCGAGCAAAACTACGGTTTCGAAGTCGCTGTGAGTGTCACTCATGACTCTGGCAGATGACTAACGATATAGCCAAAGCATGCAGAGCAGCAGGTGAACGCAGGCAAACGCAGGCTATGTAGAAAGCTGTCCTCGCCCCGACATTGGCCGGAGGTAGAGTGTATTGTACAAGGCTGTCTTTGCATGTCATACTGAGATCACGCGCAAACAATTTCGGCACTGCTGCTTGATCATGCAACAGGCCGTAGTCACGGAGCAAATCGTACCTGAAGCCTGGACTCTGTACTTCCCTGACGAAGGGCACTCGCCTGACGATAGACGGGCAGTGTTGCTGCAAGATCTGCTTCCACGCTTTACCTCGCTGTCGAGATGGCTTGCCGACAGGCTTCAGCCACAGCAAGTCACAGGCCGGCACCGGCTCTCCATCGGGTTTGAGGAGCTGCAGAAAGTGTGCAGTAGTTCTGAGTTCTCTGCTGCACTGGACCTTCAGCCGGTTGAAGCCCTCGCCTGCCTGGGCGCCGCTGCACACCAGGCAAGCAAGAGTGATCAGCTGAGACCTAGATTTGCTCACCTAGTGAATCAAAGCTTTCAGTTGGGGCCAATCAGGCAGGCTTTGTGTTGGCTGTGGGTTCAATGCAGATTCCGTCTGCTTTGCCTACTGGCTGTAGCTGACGCCTGCATTGATGGCCCAGGTGCTGTTCAATCCTCAGGCCCAGCAACTCTTACCTGAGGGCATAGAGCCGCTTAAGATTGTAGTGCGACTTGAGGGGCACCCGTCTTCCATGAAACACATCCGTCAACTCAAGTCCAGCTCCATTGGTAGGCTTCAAGAAGTGCATGCGCATGCTTGCATACGCCTCAGCCAAGAACCATAAGCAACATGTTTCATCATGCAGGCAAGATAGTTAGTGTGAAAGGGACAGTTGTGAGGATCAGTGCAGTCAAGCCTCTGATACAATGCATGACATTCACATGCACCAGATGTGGCAGTGAACACCAAATGCGCTTCCCTGAAGGCATCTATACTCCACCCACTGGCTGTAACCTTGATGGCTGCCGCAGCAAAAGCTTCAAACCCCAGAAGAAATCTGCGCAAAGCCTTGACTGGCAGAAGATACGCATCCAGGTATGCCTTGTGGGGTCTTGACTGCACCCTGTGAAACACCAGGCCTCTGTTGGTTGTGTGCTCAGATGGACCCGACTTCTTCTGCTCGACGCGGTTCATCAAGTAGCTCAAGACGCACCTTATCTTATAGCAAAGTCAGACATGTTTTGCACCTAAGCCCAACAAGAGCAGCAGCACACATTACAGCTGTACATTGTATCTAGTTTCTAGCTTGCATCCTCACCATGATGCAGGAGCTTTCCCAAGCTGATAAAGAAGAAGCAGGCCGGGTGCCGCGCACATTAGAGGTGGAGCTGACTCGAGATTTAGTTGACAGCTGTAGTGCTGGTGACGTGGTCACTGTTCTGGGCATCATCAAAGTTCTCAGCACAGATGCTGAAGCAGGCATGCTATCTCATATCCTGTCCTCAGTGCATGTGATCAAAGGCACAAGCAATGATAGGACTCTAGCATTACATGGATGGCTAGCTGCGACATGTACAGTGCATCATATGATGCAGTCCCCTCAGAACTGCAATATAACCTGCTCTCATGCATTTTGCATGACACCCTGCCTGCCTCCGGATCAAGATGTTGCATGCACTTGCAACCTGAATTGGCCATGCATCAGTCAAAACTTGACAAGTATGCAAAATGGTGTGGTCATCGGCTGCAGGTGGAAAGGGTAGTAAAGGCACAGCAGGCAAGCGCTCCTTGTTTCTGCTGTACTTGGACGCTGTGTCTGTAGTCAACCAGCGTGGTGCCAATCAGTCCTGCAAGGACACAACAGACCAGATCGGCCAGCCAGTCGACCACCTGCCCTCACACCAGGCAACCAGCTTCACACTGCGGGACCTGCATTTCATTGTGAAGTTTTCTCAGGTGACCATCCAATGCAGTCTGAAGGCTGCAATATTGCAGTGCTCTGTGCAATGTTGTAGCTCACTGGTACATGCCTTGTACTGCTCTGTCTCTTGCTTGAAGGACACAGCAAATGATGTTATGCCTCTTTGACCTCACTCAACTCTGGTTTGTCTAGTGTCCACCAACACGTAGCCCAAGGAGCTCACATCCACCTTGCTGCCGAAAGTTCATTGTCACTACTGACACACTGTTCTTGAACAGTGTGCTTCTACTGACCTCGACCTTTTGTGTTGCTGACAAGAAAGGTCGCTTCCCTTTTTTTTGATGAACCTTGGTCAAATGGTCGTAATTGACCTCTACGACCATATACAGTTTCTTAATGAATTGGTTGCTTGACTGCTGTGTGCAGGAGTACAGGGGGCAGCAGCTCAAGCAGCTGGTACATGCACTGTGTCCAGCAATCTATGGGCATGAGCTGGTGAAAGCAGGCGTGGTGTTGGCGCTGTTTGGAGGAGTACGCAAAGGCAATGATGACCTGGCGAGCGTGCCTGTGCGTGGGGACATTCACTGCCTTATTGTGGGGGACCCAGGCATAGGCAAAAGCCAGCTGCTGAAGGTATGGGTCTGTCCCAGGCTTAGCCCTTCTGCAGTCTTTTGTGCGCATGTTGATGCAGGATGGTGCACTTTCCCACTTCTGCACTTAGTGACCCAAGTTCTGCCCTTAAAATTCATGCCATGCTTATCCCTGTGCTGCATTCTGCTCCCAGCCTCACAGCTGTCAACCCTCTGTTCAATGTGGAACAAGTAAAGCATCACTTTAACAATGTTGAAGACTGTCAAAAGTATTCCAGAGGTGGTAAAAAACTGGCTCCTGTCACAAAGCAGTGACCAGAGTAGCCAATCCACGATGTAACTGCAGGACAATATCAGGCATGCTGAATGACTAGGCACAGTGTATGCATACAGGCTGCATCTGCTGCAGCCCCTCGAGGGCTTTATGTGTGTGGCCCTTCTTCCAGCAGTGCAGGCCTGACAGCCACAGTGGTAAGGGACCCCCTCAGTGGGGCCTTTGCCCTGGAGGCTGGGGCCCTGGTGCTGGCTGACAGGGGGGTCTGCTGTGTGGATGAGTTTGACAAGATCACTGCTGAACACCAGGTGGAGATGCTTCTTGTAACAGCCCTTGTCCAGCCCTGCTGTCTTTGTGGCAGTGCTAGGCAGCCCCACAGTGACAACTTCATGCAGGCCATCTGACTCAAGTCCGCCTGTAGAAGTGGTCACATGCTGCTCGTCACAGCAACCAGACCGTGCTTGCACCAGGCCTCAGCGTGTAGCCTAAACTTGTAAACATGTCTGTATTGTGGTCAGTATCACTGTTCACATCATTACCACTAGTCATATCAGTGTTACTAGTCATTTCGCAACTGCTTCCAATGCAACAGCATCCAATCGTCTGCTGTTGCCTCACCATCTTTCAAGCTTCCTTTCTCCCCCTCATTCAACATCCTTCAGTGTCTGTGTTTGCTTGTGAGCAGGCATTGCTTGGCCCCCTGGAGCAGCAGGAGGTGTGTGTGGCAAAGGCAGGCCTGGTGGCCTCCTTGCCAGCGCGCACCAGCTTGCTTGCTGCTGCCAACCCTGCTGGTGGCCAGTACAACAGAGCCAAGACGCTGCTGCAAAACCTCAAGATGAGTGCAGCCATGCTGTCTCGCTTTGACATCATCTTTGTTCTGCTGGATCAGCCTGATCAGAGGCGTGATGAGCGCCTGTCTGAGCATGTCATGGCCATGCACTCAGGTAGTGTCTCCAGCAAGAACACTGTTGCATCTGTTGCATCTGGTGCATGCTGTTGAACCATGGACAGCAAAATTGCTGCAGTGGCGACTGCGCAGAAGCAGCATGAGGCCACTCCAGCTGCATGCCTGGTAAAGCTCATGAAATGTGTGCAAAGAGTGGCCATGTCACCTGGCTCAGCACAAGATCACAGTCGGGCTCACAAACAGCATGATTAACCCATCTGCCAGTTAAAAAACTTGGAGTTGTCCGACAGACTGACCATGCTGAAGGCGCTGTATTGCATCTACAGAAAGCCTTGCATTCATGCATTCAAGAAGTGCAGGCAATGAATGGCTGCAGCTTGACTGCAGGACAGGGAGACAGGGTGAGGAGAGCTCATCAAGGCTCCTTGCAGACCCGCCCAGCTGCATCCCTTGCAGCCCTGGATTCCACTGCCCAGCAGCCAACACTGGAGGACAGTCTGAAGATGTACAGGTATCACTCTTGACATCCTTTGTACCATGGCATGACCACATTGACGAACGGCATTTCTGTGGCCCCTGATGTGATGTATGGACATTAATTTGCATGCACCAATAACATTGCGCTGGACTGGAGTGTACATTATTGTCTGGCCATGTGACTATACGCATGGCTTGAATTGCTGTGGGGTCCATCTCACTCAGCACAATTTGCAAGTGCATCAGGAGAAAGCAGAAGCATGCATTCATGCTATCATTGATCACATGAGAAATGTCTCTGAACCGGGGTGTGAGTCTACAGATGCAGCTCAAATTACGCTGTCCCTACAGATATGCATGATAGAACTAATGCGCAAGGGTGCAAACTGACAACGTGGGCCTGGGTATCAACTAACACTTTTGCAATTGCGGCTTGCAGTGATGAAGCTCATGATCCGGTGCCCATGCAGCTGCTGCAGAAGTACATTGCCTACGCCAGGCAGTACTGCCACCCTGTCCTGTCTGATGATGCCAAGCAAGTGCTGAAGCAGTACTACTGCAAGCTGAGACAGGACTCCCTGACATTGGAAGGAACGCCTGTGACTGTAAGTTCCTTTGTGATGATGACATGCACCTGCTGTGACATGAAGCTGTAAGTACGCTCTACCATAGCACCTGCAGACTGCTGCAACAGGATCTTGTGCTTGCTTTGTGTCAGCTTGTCAGATGACCTGACTGCGGCTCGGTGTTGCCTTCCATCCAGGTCAACTTCTTGCAAGGGTTGCATGACACAAAGTAGAGAGTTGGGGTGTCAAACTTGATTTGTGTGTATGTTGCTGTACGAGCAGGCGCGGCAGCTTGAAAGTCTGATAAGAATGGCAGAAGCCCGGGCTCGCTTGGAGCTGGTGCAGATTGTCACAGCTCAACATGCACAGGTGGGCATGTGTCTACTTGTATCTCATGCCTTTCAACATGCTAGCAAAGATTCCTGTCATACTGGCTGGGTTACTAATCTGAACTTGCTTGCTGCTCGTGATACACGGCAGGCACAGAGTTGACCAAAGCTCAGTGCAAAATTTGTTGAACATGCTTGCAGATCCTGTTGGCAGGCAGAAAGGCAACACAACTGGTGTCAATCAGGCTAATACACAGCAGTGCATAGCTGCAAGCGCACTCAAGTAGTCCATGACATTTGCTGCTGTACATCAGGAGGTGATAGAGATCAGTTCAGAGTCCAGGCGTGATGTGCAAGGTGCAGCTGCTGGAGCCAGCTGTCTAGACTTCAGGGTCCCAGGCGGTACCAGAGCAGGCAGCAAGCAGGTACTGCCCTCCCAGCCTGCCCCTCTAGCAACCTTGCCCGTTTCAATCCCAGCTTGTGTGCATGCTAGAGAGTCGCGTTTCCTAACTTCCGTTTGTCCCATTCCTCTTGCAATTTTGCATGTCAGCCCTCTTGCGTACTTCCCTCCGTAGGGCGTGATGCACGCCCAACATGCACAACTATCATGACACTTCCTATTCCTGCTCTCTGCATGATGTGCATGTAGCGGTGCCTTCCTATTTCCTTTGTCATCGCAGGCTCACGCAAGCAATAGTATAGCATCATATCTTGTTGGCTTGGCCAGTGCATGTGTCTCTGCAGGCTGAAGCACGGCGTTTCTTGTCAGCCTTGGGTCGCCGTGCAGAGCAATGTGGCAATGCCTTCAGTGTCCACCAGCTTTTTGACTTGTCTGACCATCTCCAGCTGAAGGTCCCCGACATGCGCCACTTCATTGATCAACTCAATGAAGCTGGTATGCTCTGCTGACCTTGCATTGTCATTCTTGCATGTGCTTTCAGAGGCCCATGGAGCATATTGTGCTACTTTGCAACCTGGATATTGCAGTGCACTGAATAGTTCAGGCTGTCCTTGGAGAGCTATGCACAAAAGTCCCATGCATGGTGTTGTGCAAAACTTCCAATGATCCAAGCTATGCCAGTGGCAGTATGACATCCTTTCTGGGTTTTGCGCAGGTGAGTTGCTGAAGAAGGGCCCTCAGACATACGCATTGCGATCCATGCCGTCAAGTGCTTCGCAGCAGATCAGTAGTCAAGTCAGCAGATTTTCAGCGATGAGTCAGTCGGCAAGTCAAAGCTAGCCATTACAATGTGCGTCACAAGTCACACTGCAGCCAGCAGTCATCATCTGGCCGGCAGATTCACGAGTGATGTGCAGCCCTCAGTGCCTCATGTATAAACCGCTGGTCTGGTCCTGTTTGCAAGCTTTATGCAGTTATGTGAAGCCTCCTTCTCTGGATGTGCAAGCCTTACTTCTAAGTCCATGTTTGACACTGTTTGACATGCTTGACTAGTCAGCTACATGATGATGCTTGTGGTCCACACCTGACTTTACAGTGGTATTACTTTCTTGTTCAAAAAACATCTCAGTGGTAGTGTAGACGGTTGACATAGGACAGCAGTATGCCAAATCCTGACTGGATGTGGTTTTTATAGGCTGTCAACTGCACATCTGGACAGCATGGAAAATGTGTGCAACGCAGCAACAGCACTTAGCTTGCTTGCAGACTTGGCTTGCCATCTTCTTCCTCAAGTTCCGGAACTATGGCGGTACGTGCGTCTGCAATGGTTTGCCATCTGCGCAGTGCTGCATTCATGGCCTCGTGTTATGGGATAGGTACCTGGCTAGACATGGCCGCCAATGTCGCAACACGACCTCCAAGCATTGACCGTATAGTCTCGACCACAGGCTGTAAAGATCGTTCCGTTCCCCTGCGTTACCACATGTGCAGAAGACTCTCGGGGGCTGGCCATGCCTATAGACATGGAAAAGGGAGGCGACACATTTGCAACAGTGCTGAACCAGATTGGGACGCTGAGATGAGCCTGTTCCGGAAGCGCAGTATGAAGCCAAACCAGATGCAGACAATCAGGCGTTTGGAGGAAGAAGTGGATATTGGCAAGGTGACACTTTTGGATTCAATGGCAGCGGTTATATTGTACCATGTCAAGCTCAGGACCGTGATGTCGTCTTGTGTGGAGCAGGTGTTGTTCTCAGACGACGGTTTGGCTATCTTGGAGGGTTTGAACAACGACGCTCCCGTTGGTGCCTCTCTCCGATTTGTCAGCGGAGCTTCTGGGTCAGAATTGCATACATCAGCTTGACATATTGATTGATATCTGGCTTCGCTCTAAGCTCCTGAGAGCCTTCCTCACTGATCAAGACATGTACCTTATGCAGTGTACTGCTGTGGCGTCGGAGTGACAACGTGTGTTTTGCTCTGATTTTGGGTGGCAGGCAGAACGTTGCAGCAGGGGACAGGGTAGAGTGTCGTCTCAAGGGTATTCTCCAGGTACTCTACACACACACACTGCAGACCGACGACCCTGTACCTGCCCATGAACAGGTAGTATTAGCAAGTCAAATACACTCAAGGGGCAAATATTTGTGCAGGTTGTGGATGATGCCGAGGGTCCAAGCACAAAGCGCGAGTATGAGGTGGCAAGGGTGCCTGTAGGAGCAGCCCTTTGTGGCCAAGTAGTGGACTTCCTAGGCTGCCCTCATGGGTCACAGTATCAGCTGGGCATGGATGCACAGCTTCCACTTCTGAATGACCAGCTGGACATGAAAAGCAGGGAGCAAATCAATTCAGCCTCATTCACAGGCATCAAGGTGATGCTCGAAGCCCTCTCATCGGGCACAACAGCTGCCTGTCTGCTTTTCTTTGCTGCAGTTCCTTCCTTGCCGTCCCGCGGCAGAGTGAGCTTCAACCTGCTTCATTCATGATCCAGGAATTATCATGCTGTTTGCAATCGGATGCTGCATGCATACAGGGACCTTGCAGTACAACATTACCAAAGCTTAAGTAAGATGCACAGGGCAAAAACGCTGCGGGGGTTGTCAAAAGTACAGGCTCAAGTCACCACGGACATTCTCAGCTGGAGTAGGCTACAGATACACTGATATGGTTGAACTTTACAGGCTGTTGATACACTGACGCCTTTGGGGCGGGGCCAAGCGCAGCTGCTGGTGGGTCCTGCTGGCTCTGGCAAGTCCAGCCTGGCTGTTGACGCCATTCTGGGACAGCATATGCAACAGCAGTTGGGTCAGCAGCCAGTTCGCTGTGTATATGCTTCTGTAGGTCACAGGTAAGCACGTACTCTGTCACTGTGCCGTGACACCCATGTGCTGTAAGGCAAACAAGTGTAAATCCCCTTGCATCATGAGTGACAGGCAGAGATGCACAGCAACAGTATGGATGATCACATGGCATTGAAGCGTTGTCAGATGCCTGCCAGCAATGTATAATACCAAGTTGGCTTGCCAGCCTGTGTGCCAGACATGCTGTTGGTGTTGTTGTTGCCTGAAACATGCATGCATGTTGGCACATGCCCATATAGGTTCTGCAGTTGCCAGAGTTCTTTCTTGCCACTGGAGCTACAGTTGAGTATGCACAGTGATTACCCCACACTGACTCACATACTGTGTCTACAATGCAGCATACACTACAGTGCCCAGCAATGTGTGCAGCACATGTGTCAGCTATTGTTTTGCTGGCGCATGTGAGCAGTCAGCAAGAGGTGGATGAAATGGTGGAAGAGCTGAGCAAGGCAGGAGCCATGCGCAATACAACAGTGGTGTCTGCAGTTGAGGGGTGTGGCTTAGGGGAGCGGTATGCAGCCCTGTGCAGCGCCCTATCCATGGGGGAGAGGGTGCGCGACCAAGGAGGCCACTCCTTTGTTGTCTTAGATGACATCAGCTGCATGGTGAGATCTTTTCAGTAGCTGAGCTCTTCTAAACTGTGTTTATGCATCGCTTGAGACATTGCTCCAGATGCAGGCTTCAGAGCAGGGTGTTACGTTCCATCCTCTTTATATGAGTCAATGCCTCAAGTGCAACTCTCCACCAGCAAGAGACTGGCTGAGGCAGCATCACTGCAACATTTTTGCTCTGCATTTGTCATACCCTGAATATGGTCTGCAACAAAACAAACAGCATATCAGCAAAAGATGGAGCATGTGCTTGCTGTATGCATGCCTGCATACAGGCACGGTTTGAGCCTTCATCCAGTTAGCACCACCTTGTACCGATTCGCAGGCCACACCCTCACATCTTCTTCAGCTTCAGCAATTGACGAGTCGGCAGTTCATACCTTGGTTTGTAATGTGTACAGGGAGCTATGTGGGAGATGATCAGCAGAGCTCTGGCATCGCTGGGGCCTACAGCCATGGCCATTGCCACACCACTCAACCCTGACCAGCCCATCTTGCCGCCTGACACAGATGCAAGTGAGCAGGAAGGGCTGGTGGAGTATGAGGGCATGCTGGTGTCAGCCTCAGCTGCTCAGAGACGCAGGTCCTGTCCTCATTTCATGTTGTCTTCACACCTCTGCAAAGCCTTTGTTGCTCTGTTGAGCCTGTCATGGCACGCCAGAGGAGCTGACTGTTGACTTGTGTCACAGCGTATGGCCTAGCAGCTTTGTTCGTTGACATGGCCTGGGGCCAAACTGCCCCTTGTGTCGGGCATAGCATACTGACATTTCAGCTTGTCAGGCACTCTGTGACTCACCACCTCTGACACTGACTGCAATAGGGGCCACATACTGGATTGTCAGCCTGGTGTATTCATTGCTAGGCTGACACTGGCTTGAAGGCCAGTAGCAAACACCATCTTGCACAAGGGGAGAAACACAATCCAGCCCTGTTGTCCAGCCTTCCCTGCAGTCCCATTGGTATCCAAGACTAGTCTGCCGAAGCGGCATCAACCTGATATTCAAAGCAGTCAGAAGTGTGTGTGAACGTCTGGCAGCTGCAACTTTGCAGTCTGTACCTGACTGTGGCTTCTGCAGCAGCAGCCGTGTACGCTGTGCCTGCAGGTTCTTCTCCTCCCTCATACAGCGTAGTGCACAAGTCCACCGGCGATTGGGCGGAGGTAGCATGACGCTGTTGGCCATTCTGCCTGGCCAGCCCGCCAAAGGGGAGCGCCAGCCCGCAGCAACAGCTGAGGACTACCCCAACCTCACCCCAGCCCAGCGAGATAAGCTGCTGGCTGCTTTGGCCAAGCGGCAACCGCCTGTAGCAGAAACACTGCCAGGCTGTGTCAATACAGAGGTACGAGCCTGCAGGGCTAGCTGCATATGGCTGTTGCTTGAAAACAAGCAGTAGTGCTGATAGCGGCTCAGGAGGATAACTCACATTGCTGACGAAACTCTGTTGTACTCTTCAGTAATATCTTCCGTCGCAAACAGCAACAGTGATTACATACCTCTGCCAAAGTTTCGCTGTTATGCAATTTTGACCCCTTTTGTATCTCTGAGTACGACTGTATGCATTGCATGGCAGGTAGTGGAGGAGTTCATGTCCATTGCTGATGGGCAGCTGGTCCTGCAACCACCCACCCCAGTTTCCGTGCAAACCCCAGGCAGCGGCCAACAGCCAGACGCTAGTCAGCAGCAGGTGGGCGCCAGTCAAGATGGTGCAGCACCAGCCTGGCAGAGGATGACAGGCAGCAATGTGGATGTGAGTGCCAGTGTGTCCCGCATTGGCTCCCGGGCCTACCCACCTGCCATGGCAATGCTGGCACCATCAATCCGGTTTGACCTGGCACAAGCTGTGGATGCACAGCGCTTTGGAACAGACAGGAGTGAGACTGGACTACATCATCACCACTTGCAAAGGGCTGCCTTGTTGCGCGCTGCACTAGCTCAGCCGGTGCGGCAACCTGTGCCACTGGAAGAACAGGTGAGATCTTTGTTTACCTGTGTGGCTCCTTCTGCTTGAAGTATTCAGAATTTGATGTGTCCTGAGATGTCCCATGTGGAGCATAAAGCTGCCTAGTACTTGTGACATGCGTTCACGCCAGCTTTTGACTATCATCACTCAGAAGCAGAAGAGCTGTGTGTGCATTAGACAGCTACCCAAGCAGCTGCATGGGATCATTATTCATCAAATTCATTGTCATCTTTTGCTGCAACTGGTCTCAGAATCTTGATATTGCAGGTGGCACAGCTATATGCCTTGCAGAAAGGCTTCTTTGACAGAGCCAGTCCTGAAACTATACAGCAGGCTATTGCCGAGGCAGTAATGCATATTAGGCAGGATCATTCAGATGCATTGGAACGCATCAGAAGGACGCAGTGTCTTGGACCCATGGCAGAAGCTGTGCTGAAAGCAGCTCTAGTGGATGTCTGTGGGTCACAAACTCAACGAATTGTATCGTCTTTGTAGGTCTTGTACATTAGCAGGTGGCGTTTGTTGTCAGTAGATGAAAAGGTATTAGCATTGATGTCGGTTCTCACTTGATAATTCATATCTTCATCGCGTTGAGCAGAGCAGTCAATCAGTTGATCTGCAACTTGCCACTTGTCAATCTCAGTAATTTGCCAGAAGATGTGAGCAACTACTTACTTATCCTGCTGCACACAAATTTTGTACAATATACTGTGGCCTGTACACTTGTTGAAGGTTGTTGCAGTGTGCTTCATACAGAACCTACAGGTGACATCTGCTATGATACTTCATAGACCTTGTATGCTGCATCTAAAGAGCCAATGTGACATCTACTGGACTCTTGCAACAACAGCATTCAGCACTGCCAACAAGCTGTTTGTGGATCGGCAATTGTTGTGTGCTACTTGATCTGTGATCTCCTCAATTGTCAATGGACCAGCTGCACTCTGCACACCAAGCAACGCTAAATCAGCATCTGCTTCGGGCCACTTGTCAGGAAGTCTGATGTCAGCTGTGGCGCCATTGGGCAGCTGGACCTGAAAGACTCCATCTTGCAGTTCATTTGGCACCAGCTGGAACTGTGCTGACGCTTCTGCACATGGCACAGGAACCTGTGACCTCAGCCTGTGATGTACTTACATGTATTAGATTTGTGACCCGTTTCGAGTGCAACGCATATGGTCAGGACTCCAGTTTACTGGCCTGCAGGCATCTAACGCAAAACAGGTGAAAATGCAACACACACACTACTGTCACAAATAACAGCCGAGCCAAGCTGGAATGAATGCACTGTGCCTGAACAGCAGCATTGTGGCTGTGACTAATGTACCTTCCAGCATCTGATTGCGGTTCAGGTGATGCTTCAGACGGGCCTGAGTCTCGCGCACCTGTACCACACACACTGACTCACTCATCAACATACACTCTATGGCTGATTTGCCATGAGATGGGACTGAGAGGCACTCAGTACCATCTTGAGCATGTCTTAGTCAGAGTTCATTATTCACAACCTTGCAATGCCATATTTTGTTTTTAAGGCCATCAAAAGCAGGAGAGAAGGGCAGTCTGCATGTATGTATCTATGCAAATGTTTGCTTGTCTTGTATCTACTTGTGTACATGCCCATGTTGCTGAGACAAGCTGAATTGCCAAGACAGCAGACGCTCACCACAAAGGACGGCCCCTGCTGACTAGCAACTGCAGCCGTTCCAATATCCTGAATGTCCACACCCTCTGGCTGCAGCTCAGCATGCTGCACAGCACCAGTTGAGGAGTCCATCCGCATCAGCAGTGTGTGCTGGAAGGTCCTGGAAGAGGCGCCTGCAAGACCACAGAGACAATGCGACTCACCGGCTTGGGGCATGAGGTCAAGATACAGGGCAAACAGATCAAAGTACAAGGTATAAGTGCAAACATACACAGTCTGGCATGCATAAATTCTTTATAGACACATAAATGCATATACAGGGCCTCGGACCGTTGTGCAAGACAGTCAGGCATGGACCTCATCAGATCTGTTTGACTCTGACACAGATCAATTTGAGATTGACACAAAGTAAACATGCATGACCGTTTGTATCGTCATCATCATCATTGAAGGCTTTCTAGTAGGGCTAAAAGGCCTTCCCAGCTGTAAGTGAGTGCGTGCGTGTGTGTATGAGCCTGGCCAGACCTGGTGGAGGGGGCTGGCTGGAATCAATCCTTGTGGTGAGGCGTATTTCCAGCCTGTCACCGTGGACTGAAGCCACTGAGACACCAGACAGAGCGTCTAGCGCTGACACCATTGCGTCACACCTACAAGCAAGACAGCTGCATCATTGCTGGCTGTGCAGTTCTATAGTTTTAGTTTTATGCTATTATTGCACTGTGTGAATCCGTTGTCAGGCTCACAGGGCAGGCAGGTGACTGAAGCAAATTGGATGTTGTCATTCAGTATGACACTACCTTGCATGTTAGCAACATCTGATGCCAGCATAGTGGTTCGCCTGCAAATGCAACTTGCTGTGTGAGCAGTAGCACAGCAGTGTGCCACTGCTGCCTGTACATGTGACAATCAGCTAACCCCCACCATTGCATATGCTCCACAAAACGATGGTTGACTTCCGACTCCTTGGCCTCAGATCTGCGCATCTCCTCCATATTGGCAACCTGCAGATGGCACAGTGTTGCAGTGGTGCAGATGGCACAGTGTTGCAGTGGTGCAAATCGCTCCTGTGTCTGCACGAGGTAGGTGCATGTCACACAGGCGCAGAAGACTTGGACCAGTTCCATTTATGGCACCTAGCAAGCAAGTCAAGTTGCACCATAGGCAAAAGATGCATGGAGGGGAGAAAGGGTGCCTTCTGGTACAAGTTGAGCAAGCAAGAGTAGGAAAGGTATGAGCATGCTGTGGGACTGAGGGTTGTTGTCCAGCTTGTGCGATCACGTGTACATAGAGCAGCTTGATAGTAAACTACGGATGCTGTGCTAGCTGGCATGCATGTCAGCAGCAATGCAATAATGCTGGTACAATCCAGAAGTGTCACAGGTATCATGACAATCAAAAGCATGATTGGCATGGGCTTCTCACCTGTGACTCCAATGTACGCAAGGAATCTGCTGCAGAGCTCACGTCTGCTTCAAGCTCCTGTATGTTAGCCTACAATAACAGGCTGTTTTGAGCATTCATACAGCTGCATCGTTGCTGGGGGCACATGTGCAGAAAAGAGAATGACCCATAAATGACATGTCAACACAATCCCACTTTGCATTTGTGCAGCACCAAGCATGCTGCAGCATGGATTGAATGCTGGTGAATTTGCAGCTGCTGTA
>JAABUP010003345.1_pt1 | contig 28471 bp, 43 predicted proteins | sample 5559201 | NCBI WGS metagenome assembly JAABUP01 (sample SAMN10711887, study PRJNA513373) | rock metagenome | isolation source: Antarctica rocks | place: Antarctica | reverse complement strand
CTTTTTCGAGCAGAATTCCCACCAGCTTGGTTTTGTTGCACACCACATACACCTGTGCTTTCAAGCCAGGATGTCTGATGAGTCACAACTGGCTCCACACCCCAGACTGTAAGGTGCTAAATGAAAATGAACCCGGCTGTGGAGAGATTCCCCCCAAATGTACGAATTCGGAACGCTAGAAATAGTACTCCTCTTCGCCAGCCTCTTCGCTGTTTGCTTGAGGCGCTTGCCGGCTTCGATCCCGAAACGCGTTGGCAAACTACCATTGCAGCTGCATATGGCGCACTGCAAGAAGTCGCAAATCCTGACAAAGAGGATCTTGCCGTCTGAAGATATAACCAAACGCCCTGTCGTTACAAGATGGTTCCAGCTTGATATTCGTGCTGTGGCAGATGCTTCGACAAAGCAACAAGCAAAGTCGCAACAGGAGACAAAGCCGCGTTGCTCATGCTGGCGCTGAAGCTCGTCAGGGCATAAGCTTCAGTTGAACCTCAAATCCTTGCCGAAGCTTTGTCACATCGGGGAGACTGGTGGAACCGCCAGCAGTCATCAACGCCAGATGCTGGTCACAGTCCGTGCGGAGGTAACCTTCCAAGACTTGCTTGCTGCTTAATCTGCCACAGCAAGTTTACTGACTCACACGCCTATTCTGCCAGGGCTTGCCGAAGTGGACGTGCACCTGTGCTGACAATGCTACAGTTGGCACAGTCCTAGCCTCCTTCTGCAGCGTGCACAGCTTGAACAGTAAAGATTGCCGCCTGTCCTACGTGAGCTACACCTTGGACCCAGGGCTGCAGGTGCAGGAGATTGTGTCCAGCCTGCAGCAGCTGGTACGCACCAAACGTATTCTTTACAGAAGTGCTGATTTGGTTTTGCAGATATTTAACGCCATGTGTGTCAATTCTCTGCAGCACAAAGGCAAGGCACTTGAAGGAAAGCCTGTGGTCATGGCCGCTGTCATATGCCCTACTATAGCATACCTTGTATGGCACACCTTCAGTTATGCCAACATTATGGCTGAAGGACCAATCTACGTGGACTGGGTTGCACACCTGGATGCGCTTTCAGCCAAGGATCAGCGCTTTACAAGTCTGTTTGCTGACAAGCAGTTGTTGTCCAGTTTTCTAGAGCTATCCTCCACAGCCACCATCTGCCATGACTTCAAGCCGCTGCCAAAAGACGTTTCGTCACTGCAAAGCCTGACAGTGGAGGTAGCTGCACAGCCAGTTGTATGCCTTCTGCATGAGCTGGTCAGTGGCAGAGCAAAAGAAAGCACAGATGCCTTGAACAAAGCTGTCAGTTCAGCACCTGCCTCAGATGCACCAGGCGCATCAGCCACAGGTCGTAACTCAACACCTCCTGAGAGCAGCTTGGCTGAAGCTGCCTCTGGCAGCACCTCACCTGGACATCTGGTGGTGATCTTGCGCAGTCTTATCCTGCTTGTCAAGCTCATCAGCTTGCTGGAGCAAAGCACAGTGAAAGACTCGAGGGAAGTGCGCTATGCCAAGGGAGCGCTGCATCTCGCCCTGAAGCTCTGCAATCACGATTTGAGAAAACATCATGCTGGGCATTGCGCAAGCCATGCTGTGTGCTACCAATCTCAACGTAGTGCATCAGTAGAGTCAGAGGAAGAGCAGTGCCTGGCTGCAAGTGTGGTGCAGCTGGTGATGCCATTCATGCAGGAAGCGATGACACTCAAAAAGGCGTACCTGGCAGAGTGTTGCTGCATGCTCTTTGGCCTATTGTCAGAAGGCAATGCACCAGTCTACAAGGCAGTCGCTGCTGAGCTCCTGAAACCAGGCAAGTCAAGCAAGTTTATGGCAGCTGATGTGGCTCAAGTGCATGTTGCACGCAGTATCAATGCCAGGCCTCTCATGTCTCCCCTTGCAAACTGTATGCTTCGTCACGTGATTCTTGCCAGACACTGAGCATGCACAAAGGCTGCTGATAGCTGCTATGGCTGCGTTGCTTTCTCGACCACAGACAGACCATTCAGAGTGGGTCTGCAATGCAGTCTTCAAAGACAAGTGTTTAGTGCAGCTCCTGAACATCCATGTTAGTCATTTGAGTGGGCATACATCACAACTGCAGGGTGTTTGAAAATCCTTGCAACAGCACTCGATGGCAAGAAGAAGGATGTAGCTGAGCCAGTGGTCAACACCTTTCACAGCTTGATGAACACGGAACACCTCTCTGCACAACAGAGGTCATATGTCAAGAAGCTACTGGCCCAGCTGCATGGCATGCGACGCTGTTCTGTCATGCTCTGTCCTTCAGTCACTGCAGCAGAGCTGAAACGACTGCCAGGTACAACAAGCTTGCTCTTGTGGTGTGTCCAAGCACACTGATGTGCACAATGCTTCGTCAGATTGATAGCAATCCATCTTTTCCAGATGTTTTCCTGCGAGTTGTTGCACTGGAAGCTGCTGCAAATTCTCAGCAAAGTGTTGACAGGCAGGGTTCATCGGGGAAAACACTGATGCAACGACATAACGGAAATGTTTATGCAGGTGCTTTGTACGCATATTCCAAAGAGACCCTGCAGGAGTTTGTCCTTGACAGTCCTCTGTCCAAGTCCGAGATGGCAGACCAGCTTGGTGATCTGCACCATGTTGCAACCCTTTTAGATGGTTTCTGGCAGTCGCCAGGGACCAGCCAGGCAGTATCCCACCCATGTCAACTCAAGCTATCTGTAAGCAGCGCTTGCCATGTGACTGCCTCCCTTGCCGTCAGCCAGACCACTTCCAACTGCAAGCTCCAGCTACTAGTCAGCAGCTGCGCAGAGGTGCATGTGGAGATTACCATCCCGCCTGCTCAAGAGCAGCCTGCAGAGCTTGCCAGCTCATCTGATAACAGACTGGTCCCTACTTGTGGGCAGACAGGACCAGCATACCTGTGCTGGCCCACCCCCACTGCAGCAGCATGGGCTGACATTGTGCTAGTGGTCACCAGGGTGTCGCTGCTACTGGAGTTCATGCGGGGGCCTGATCGGCGGCTGCATAGCCCGCTGCCAGGTTTTGCTTCATTGAAACAGGCTCTGGTCAAGCTGCTCTGCAAGCTGCTTTTGGGCCATCTGAGCAATCTCAAGCTTGATGTGCATCGGGCGTTTTTTGCAGCATTTGTCTCAGTCATGCACGAGATGAAGGGCGCTCCGGCACTGGACGACCTCGGCAGCATTCTCATGCAACGCTTCATCTCAGACAGCAACCTTCTCAGTGAGAACAGTGGTGCTGACTCATCTGGGCGCTTTATAGAGCCTGATGGGGTCTTGGCTGTTTATGATGTCCTCGGTAAGTGTCTGTGACCACTAGTTACAAAATGCTGTTCAGCTGTGTTTGATACATTGTGGCCTCATGCTGTAAGTACATGGCATGAGCCAGAGATGATGAAGTACATGACCATGACATGCAATCATGAAGTATGATGGACTGAAATAAAATTAATGCAAATGAAGTACATGACATGAGGCATGAGACAGAGATTATGAATCAGCATCATTTCTGTCATCAGTGCAGCTGTAATGCGGCTACAGTCCCCAGTATTTTGCATGTAAGCCAAAGCTGAGGTCAGGAGCTTTGGATCTGACAACCTTGTGTGTTGCCTGCAGAATGTTTCTCTAGCGTCCAGGCAGATGCTGCACCAACGCTTGCAGCAGCAGAGGTCCTGTGTTTGTTGACAGTGCTCAAGCCTCAATGCCAGCAACTGCTGGAGGGTCACCTTGCTTTGCAGGCTCCTGGCCAAGTTGGGTTTGGCAGCTGCGCCAAGATCCTGTCCCGGCTGAAGACGTCCCCTGCACGCCTCAATGTGCTGTCCTGCCATGCAAGGATGTACGAGGTGCTGCTAGAAAACACTACATCGCCTGGCTTGGTTCTGAGGGAAGACCTATTCAAGGCTAAAGACAAAGCTCTGGTTCCGCCATTGCTGGACTGCATCAGAAAAGCTGTTCTGGAGGTCAGAACTGCTCCCTCTCTTACAGTGACACACGTCTCTGTTCTTGTCAATGCTGGCCAAGCATATCGGCAACAGATCAATCTGTGTGTCCAGATCCTACATGTGACATGCTACTGCAGAATGCAACGCCCGGTGGTACGAGTGTGCATGTCTGTCCTGCATGCTTTGAGTGGACGGTCTCAATCAGGCAAACATGTGCAGGATTGTTTTGCCGCGCAGTATCTCAAGGGGAGTGAGGTGCTCCAATGCTGTCTGGTGTCTGCAGGAAAATGAGCCTTGGTCTGACTACTACTGCTTGACCATCACAAGAGTGCTGCTGAGGTACAATCAGCTGTTCCTGTCTCGCACAGAGCTGCTGAGTGAGGTATGGCACTGCTGTCTCCTACAAATGTCTGTGTTTCTAGGAGCTGACTGCCAATGAGTGGGTGTTTGAGCTGCCAATGTCACTTTGTCTATCACTTACAGCACCAGCAACGTCATACCGCATGAATTGCCTTGTGCTGCCCCTTCAGTCAGGCTTGCATGAAGCGCCTGTGCACCTGTCATGCTGTGTCTGTACGTCTGTGCATGCTGGCACATTGACAGACAACATGCAACATGTTGCAGCGTAAGGGAGAGCTAGCGGTCCTGCTGATATCCCTGGTGCTCAAGTTGCCAACAGTGGCTGGTGTATGCCAGACTCAGCTGCTCCACACTTGTCTAGCATTTGCTGAGAGCCTGCTGGACTCGCTGTCAGACCTCTATGACTGCAACATCTGTGCTACACAGGCAAGTTCTGAAGCACCATCTGCTTCATGTTGACAGACTGAGCCTAGGTCATACCACCAAATGCACACACTTGCCACCAGGACCTTCAATTCAGACACTTGGACTTCTTTGTTGTTACATGCTGTGATGCCTCCCTTTGTATCATTCAGTATCTTGTTGTGCGTGTGGGCTGCTGTTGCTTGTCACGCCTAGGTGGTGTCACCAATTGGCAGATATTTTAGGTCCCATGGTCATCTGCTGCTGTCAACTGTTGCTCAGCTGAATGGCAAGCCCTTTACTGCCTGTCAGGAGCTGAACTCTGCATGCAGGGCATGGCACAAGATCTTGTTGACAGAATGGACTGGGTCCTCACTGCTAGCAAGGCTCCTGCCAGACCAGCTGACAGGCCACAACACATGGGCCTGCAGAGATGTACCCCGGGCGAGGTGCAGACCTTGTATCTGGCTGTGTTGCTACATGTCTGTCGCTACACCAACAGCTGGGCTGAGTTTGGGCAGCGCGCTTTCCCAAAGTGGGTAGGTCTGTGGAAGCTGGCTTTGGAACAGCATGTTTGGGTTCCTAAATCTGGAGGCAAGAAGACAGCAGAGGATATAAGATCTAAGCTGCCCCATGGCACTCTGATCTACATCAAGATGATTGGTGGGCACTCTTGGCACTTGGACCGCCTAGTGTCATGTACATCTTTGACACCACAGGACAGGTCAAAATCCTGAGTGCCTGTATGCCTCTGCCAAGTTCATGAGATCATACTTCACTGCATGATTGATTATTGTACGCCGCATAGCATACTGTTGCTGTACCTCATGATGCTCTGCACTGCAATGGCCCTTGACATTGCATCAGCTCTGTAACTGTGCTTCCTTTTGACTACATCAGCGGACCCACCAAAGCCATTGACCTTGTGTGCAATGCAGTTGATTTCCATGAGAGTCACCTGCTTGAAGCTGAAGGGAGCCTGTCTGAGGGGAAACTGTCAGCCGCCGTCCTGTGTTTGCTGTGGACCTTGTCTGTGTCAGTGGGAGCACTAGTTCAGCTGCAAGAAGACAGCAAGGCTGTCAACAAAGCCACAGCACGGACACGAGCTGCCGCAATGTTGCAAAGCCGCGACAGGGGGTTCAACCGAAGTCTGCACAACAGAGGTTCAGCAGATGCAGCAACTCTGGCCGTACAGGAGACAGCGCAGGCACTGCTGACAAATGAGCTGCGGCAGACTACCTTCAAAGCAGAGCTCGACTTCCTGAAGGGTATTGCTGGTATGCAAAGACTTGGGCCTCTAGAGCAGCAGAGATGTGTGCTTAGTTGACATGACTGCTTGAGCTACTTTGATGAGCCATGGCTTGAATCTTCTGAAGTTCCTGTGGCCGCTCTCCTCCTCAGGCATCAAAGAGTGAAGAGATGCTACAAGATGCAGATGTTGCATCCCATGATGGCATGAGCGCAAAACATTGTGCCTTTTCTGATATGATTGCAACAGTAAAAGCCGTTCCTGGTGTGCTGCAGACTCCACTGTGACAACTCTGAAGGGTATGCGAGGCAACGGCAGGTGGGCAGGTGCCATCATTGCATTTGAGGAAGGGCGTTGGTGCACGCAGGCAGGCCTCGACAAGTCAGCTACTGTCCAGCTTCTGCACACTCACCTAGCCAAGCTGAGCACCGAGAACTGGCTGCCGGCTGCAAAGCTGCATTGGATCAAAGAGTTTCTGTCAGGCTCTCCAAGTCTGGTAAGCATTCGTTTCCAACATGGTCCTGTAGTTCCTGACATTGTCAGTCTTTGTTGCCCTGCGACAGGCAGCAACGTGGCCCATGTCTTCTGCTTGTCACCATCTATTGTCAGTTCATTGCTGTTTCCCAAGCCTGCTTCAGTTTCCCAAGCCCATTTGCATGCATACTGCTTGTGGGCATGGGCAGTGCACTGGTCATAGGTTTGAGCATGCAGCGACTTGCATGCCTATCACTGTGCCATCGCTTTGTCCAGGCAACCAACATGATGTTTGCCATTAGACATGGCATGCATTTTTAATTTTTCTGCACAACTGGGTTTTGAGCAGGCATCTCCACTACAGGGCTTCCTGCATGCTGATGAGTCCGCGGTAGCTGAGCAGCTAGTTGCTGAGGAGAGTCAAGCAGCTGCCAGAGCAGCTGCCAAGAAGGCCAAGAAGAAGCAGAGGCAGAAGACCAAACGGGCTCAGGCGGCAGATGAGGGGGCTTCAGTGCAAGCTCGTGACGAAGCAGAGCGTCGGATAACAGATCAGGCTGATCCATCCAGCTCAGCTGATCCATCCAGCTCAGCTGATCCATCCAGCTCAGCTGATCTATCCAGCTCAGCTGATGACACAGCACGCCCTATCTCAGATCATGCGTCTGCTGTCTTACCAGCAACACCGCCTCGCTTGAGGGAGACACCTGCTGCTGTCTCGCCAGTCAGTGCGGAAGGTCTGCAACCACATGATGCTCCTGGTCAGCATCGTGATGGCCCCAGTCTTGCTGGCATGTTTGACTGTCCCCTCACAAAGGTCAGTGTAAGCTGTTGCCTGGTCAACCGATATTCATGCTCTGCCTAGCTAGCGCAAGCATATATACAGTCTGCCGCAATCTGATGAATGTGTTTTGCCCCTTTTCTGCACAGAACTGGCAAGCCTTGGTGTATTGCAGTTTTGAGGACACAGGGCGTTGAGTATGATTCAAGTGCATATCTCATGTTTGGCATTTACATGCCTGGCTGCCTGCAGGTCCTCATGGTTGATCCAGTCATTGCTGCTGATGGACACACTTATGAGAGGGCAGCTCTGCAGGAGTGGCTGCAACATCACAGCACTTCCCCTGTGACAGGAGCCACCCTGGAGCATCATAGACATCCTATACGCCCAAATTTCATCATCAAGCAATGGATATGTTGTTATAGGAGTCATTTAGCATGAGCGTGTCTGGGTTGCTGCTGTCACTGCTGTACCCCAAAGCAGGCTCAGCAGAGAGGGACTCAACACAATAGGATGGCAAAGGTACTGTGACACACTGTGCAAGTTGCCTTGGTGGCCATGCAGACATTCAGCAGCTGTTGTCATCACCAGCTGCTCATCACTGTTTGCATGTCCTGCAGGTGTACAGGACTTATGGTGAACCCAGCTTGGTGCATTATCTGTGTCATCACACTGATTGCTGGCACCGTTGTCTTCATGTTGCCTGACGAGCAGACAGCGCTGTCATGTCCAAGTCTTGGGCTGCACCTCATCGACATTACTCCTGAATCAGATCAAACATGCTCTTTGTCAGGCTTTAGGTTCACTTTTTACTGTTGTTGTGGCTCTGTCCTGTACACAGGCTCAATTGTTTGGTAATTGCTTTGCTGCACTTCATGTAGATACTGGTAGGCTTTTGCCTTTAGCACAGCAGGTGCCTAGGAAGCAACGCCGTTGGTTTCCTTGCAAATTTGGTTCAGTAGACGTTGAAAATCACTTGGTGTTTGTTTGCTCTGCATATTGTGCCCTCAGGGGCACATTCATTGCCATTTCCTGGGCCCAAGCCCCTACTCTGTCTTTCTTTTCTAGACTACATGATCTAAAAACAATCGCTAGGTTTTTGAAGCAGTTTCTGGAACATAGGCACACTGTGGTGGCATACTGTTTGATTTAGCTTACTCTGCTTACAGCATTAGCTATGAACACTCTAGAGCCATAAATGACTTTGTTTGTCACTTCAGTCTATTGATCAAATGGTCTTGAATGGACTCGATGAGCTTGAAATCTAACAAGTGAATGAATGAATGAACACACAATGTGTCATGAAATGCATTCCGTCGTTATGCTGTTGCTGACAGGTGCAGCGCAGATGCTTTAGGTATAGGGATGATATGCCTGCCATAATTCACAAAGCTCCACGCGCAGGAGGAAGCAGGTACTGCTCTGCAAAGCTGCCTGCTGCTCTGTCAGGCCTCACAACAATGCTGTGTGTGTGTGTGTGCGTAAATGCAGATTAGCGGATATTGGATACGCAACATTCACATTGATGTGTTGATGCAGATGAGCCTGGGGCTGCAAGCAGCAACACTTAGCTGCGACAGCGCAGACAGCCAATATATGTAGATCACCTGGCCCTGGACATTTAAAATGCTGATGATTATGCAAACCTCAGGCGCCTTGGCAATGTGATGTTAGCCTTGCAGCCACCGAGACATAGTTAGACCTTCTCCTGGGTGCACATCCTATACCGTATAGTACAACCATGTGCTGAGTTAAGATAGTGGGCTAGAGCCGCTGTGACAAGCACTGTGACAGCTATCATACCATTTTGAGAAGCAAGGCTTGATCAGTGCATATGCGCATGAGTCCAATGCCATCCTAAGCCTGCCTTGAGTTCGACAGCATGCTGCCTATTGCCAAGTCTGCTAGCTACAATTGCCTGGTAGAATATGTGTCAAAGTGGAAGGCACCATCACATCACTAGCAATGCATGTGTCTTCAGCATACAGACAGGCACACCTTTGTGCTCATGTTCAGTTGCGCATGATCAGACATCCAGCAGATGATGCAGCCATGCTGTTCTGAGCTCATGCATTCTGAGTAGATGATTATTGATAGGTGATGTACACGCATAGATTGGGCAGGACGTAGCTACCTACACTGATCAGGACTTGTCACAGTACCAGCTGACATTTACGTGCAGATCATACTCAGAGATCAGCACGTGCTCGATGTTCTGCTTTGAAATTTAAAATTCGTTGCCAATATGTGGCTTTATGTTGTTGAAGACATGTCAAAGCATATATAGCCCTCAACGTGCAATGTAAGTTTGCCAGGCGTAGTTTGTAACGAAGTGGCACTTCTGCATCAAAAGTCAGCTCTGAGGCTACTGTAGCGTCTCAGTCAACTTTTCGTGCAAAAGTGTCAACTGCCATTCAGGAGCCTTATGCAAACACTTTGGCATGCCCTCCTCTGGGCTCAAACGCAGAATGTCCATTGCCATCAGTCTTCTATCACTGCACACCAGTCACAACATCAGCAGGATCCTTGGCAGAAGAAGACACACATGGCAAAGCAACATGGACACAATGAGCACAGCTGTGCACTGCAGTCATACATCAGCTGCTTGATGAATCAGCAATGCCACTCAGGGAATAGAGCATTTTACAAAATGCATGCCTACTGCTGCAAACGCATGCTGCCGCCATATGTTCTATGTTGCCTAAGCAAAACATTGCATTGTGAGAGCAGCTTTGGAACATGCCTCTCATGACTTGATGGGAAAGGTTCAAGCTGGCCCTGAACATCAGCCGCCACAATTGTCCTCATTAACAGAGCCATACTCTTGGCCTTGGTCACATTGCCCAACACCATCTGCAAGTCTCTTTTTGTCCGCTTGCCATTTAGCAGAGACTGCCACACACATGCATTTGTCAGAACACAATCAACTTTTGCAATGCCTGTGACAATGCTCTCCATTGAGGAAGATTGGCATGATGCGAGAGTGCCACAGCTGTGCAGCAGTCCGGTCATGCCTCAGATGTGCAATGAGACTTGTTCTATGGCTGATGCTACACTTGTGTCACACTGGAGGGCTGTGGCATCACACAAAGCCAGCATATACACTGCAAAATTGTTGCAAGCTAGGCCCACAGTGACCAATCTACAATGTATTGCCAGCAGCATGGTGCTAGGAGCAAGTTTGTGGGGTTGTGAGCAGAGGCCTACTTTAAATACTTCCAAGCCAGCATATGCCGTGCAGCCCTGGTTGTTGGCATCTCCAAAAGCCAGCATCCAGGCAGGAACAGCGCTCAGGAGCCGTGCAACGCGTAAGGCGAGCTGAAGCTGAGCAAGACATGGCTCACCCACAGCTCGCTTCAGCAGAGCCTTGACAATGGCCAGGTAGCCATCATCACAGTTGACTGCAACACAGAAAATAGACTCAACGCCATCTTCACACAAGTTGCATCTTTGAGCATGCAAGAATCATGGGAGCTCCTCCCCACAAAAGCACTAGTCATTAAACAGACATATAAGCCGTGAAATACCTGTTGTTTCAACCGCAGCTGGTTTGTGCTCTGATGTTGCGTTGTGCGTGCCGGCTGCCTTGTTTGTTGAGGTCTTGTCGTGCTTCCTGGTGGGTGCGTCTTTCTTGTTGCGCCGCCTCCCACCAGTCTTACTGTTGGAGGGGATGCTCTTGGTGCTTTCAGTGTTGTCATCTTTATGCTCTGCAGCACCCTTGACGCTGCTGGCTTTGCTTTTCAAGGCAGGTGCAGCCTCCACCTGCCTTTCACTGCTGCTGCTGTTGGTAGTCATAGGTCCGGTGCTCGCCTTCTTGATGTTGAGGAACAGCTGCTTTTGAACCTTTTTGCCCTTGCTGTTGTTGGCATTCTGAGCATCATTAGTGGGGCTGATTGTCTCGCTCTGAGCATCAGGCAGAGGGATGGCGGCAGTGTGACTGGTCTGCCCGTTGTTGCCAAACTTCTGCCCATTGTTACCCAGCTTCTGCCTATCGTTATTCAAGTCATGCCTTTCGCTGACCTTTGACAGCCCATCGTCGCCGACAACCTGCCTTTTTGGACTGGGGCTGCGGGCTGCCTTGATGGTGTCAGGGGTCTTGCCGCTGTCAACCTGTGACTGGACTACAGCAGAATCAGCCACGAATTTTGGTAGTCTTCTCATCCAGAGGCTGCAGCTTGTCTGCATGCTTCTGGCGCTCGCTGTTGGAGGCTGTGACAGGCACTTGTACCATCACATATACCTGTCAGTTTACGCCCGCAAACATATTCCATTAGCTAAACATGTTGATGATAGGACTCAAGCTGTGTACACATAGTACACTGATGACGTGCTCAAGCAGTGACAGACAAGGAGGGGAAGACACAGTGTGAAGGTGGCAATGGTCACTGCAGGAAGGCAGGACTGACAGCAAGGCCAATCCACACTCACTTGTGCGTGCTTTGGCTGAGCAGATCTAGCCATGGCAGCATTGGCCGTCATGTCAGCATGGATGGGGCGGGCACTCATACGCTTGGACATCAGCACATGGTAGCCCTGAAGCAAAAAGCAGCTGTCAAGTTGGATCTCAAACGGAGGTTGCTGTGCCGCTAGACACCCTGCTACAAGCTTTGAACAGAGACATGTACCCTGACAATGAGCAGATTTTTGGAAAAAATGAAAGCTCTATGGAATACGATGCCACAAGTGATAAAAAGGACTGCATGCAATGAAGAAAACCGATGCATCAGGTAGTGGTTGTGCTTGCTTTGCTCACGGTGTAGCATGCAATTTTCCTTCGACTTGGCTCACATGTGTGTACAGCTTGTTTGGATGTGACATCAAACATGCAGGGTGCAGCATCAGGCACAAAATGAAAGGCATGTAGCCTACCTCAACCACCAGCGCAGAGCTGGCAGCAAGGGTCAACCACACAAAAAAGAGCTCCCATATTCTGGCGTTTACCACCGGAAGATCCAGCCCTGCCTGAGCACTCCAGATGAAGATGACCTTCCTGATGGTGACCACCGTATCAGCAGAATGCAGCGCCACAATGGTGTAGCAAGCCATCTTCGTCAGGATAGCGGCAGCCTGCATTCATAACAATGCAACACGTGATATGTATGGACATGCTTGTTGCCGATAGAGCAATGTATCATTAGTCACATATCTCCTAGGCTGTGCTGACTGAGCTTGTGCTTGCAGTCAATCCCAGGGACTAGCCATACTGCGAAGAAAAACACAAGCTGCTAGCGGTTCAAAACTTCTTGCCGATGCAGGTGGTCCCTGAGAGTGACTGGAAGCACACGCTCAGTCAGCATGGAGAGTGGTGCAAAGGAGCCAAGCAAAGGTGACGACAAGGTTTGTTACAATTTTCACCTTTGCTGCACTGTTCCATGAGGTATGGCAGCTGTGTAAAACCAGTCATGTACGTCATGGCCACATCTATGTCTGTGTCACCCATGTCATTTGTGTTGTGGCCAAACCTTCCTTCAAAGGACCAAACAGATTGGCAAGACTTACTCTTACTGCAATGTGCAGCAGCGCTGACAGTAGCAGCTGCACGTGACCACGAGTGATTTCACTACCTGATACAGAGCATCACTGTTTTGGGAATCACACAAGGTCTCCTGTTTGCAGATGCTTGGGACATCTTCCAGTCAAACAGCACATGTCCTCTGATAGTGATGCTGTTTGACAGGGACATCAATCAAGGAGCATCACTGTGTGAGGACGTGTGCTATTCAGACTGTAAGATGTCCCAAGCATCCTGCAAACATGAGCCTTGAAGTGCTTCACAAGAAATGAAGAGCTCTGGAAGCCACCGCATTGCACAGTCTGCACTTGACATCAGTGACAGTCTATTTGGCCAATGCAGGCAAGAGCAGTACTGTTAAAGGACCCCAGACTTAACAGTCGAAGAAGATGCTGTACCTCAATTGAAGCCGCAAAGACAGCTCGGACTGCGCCTCGGAAACCACAGAAACGCAGGCTGACAGCAGGAACACCAGCACTCACTTGCTCATGCTTTGGCTGAGAAGGTTTAGCCAAGGTCGCGTCAGACACCATCTCCCCGGCATCGTTGCTGTTGGCGCTCACGCGCTTGGATGATAGCACATAGTAGCCCTGAACAGCAGGTTCTCAAGTTGGATCAAGCATAATCTCAAATGTAGAATGCTGGGCAACAAGACGATGCAGACACCCTCCTATGATTCTGCACCAGCACAGAAACATTCACCCTGACCCAAGGCAAGTGGAAGCTTCATGAAACATTATGCCATAAAGGGTCAAACCAAACTTTGCCTGCAGTGAAGAATATACATGCATCAGGCAGTGATTGTGCTCGCTTTGTGTGTATATGAGTTGCAACCTGCAATCTATAGGTGACAAGAGTGTGCCCTACCTCAATCATTAGTGCAGAACTAGCAGCAAGGATCAAGAGACCAGGAAGGAGGTCCCAAATTGAGACGTCTACCACAAGAAGATCCAGCCCAGCTTGAGCGCTCAAGATGGTCTCCCTCATTGTGAGCACCACTTCAGCATAAGCCATGGACTCCACGGTGTAGCGAGCCATATTGAACAAGACAGTGGCAGGCTACATTCACAACATCGTCATGTGCATGATGTCCTAACTATTGTGACAGAGCACAGCGTGAACAGTTGTATATTGCCCACAGACCTTTCCTGTGCTGACTGAGCTTGCGCTTGCAGTCAATCTCAGGGACCAGCCGCATTGGACAACAAATCAGAACAGCTGCTGGTGGTTAACAAGTCAGAAAAGACCACCCGCAGTTGTTCTGATTTCTAGTCCAATGTGGCTGGTCCCTGAGACTGACTGCAGGCCCAAGCTCAGTCAGCACAGACACAGCGGCATAGACATACATCACAAATTGTGCTCACAGCGCCACAGGCTGCATCATGTGTACAAGCCTATCATGAGGGCTACAAGAGTACTCAATGACAGCCTCCATTGCCAATGCAGGCAAAAACGGTGCTGTTGTATGATCTTAAAGGTGGCTCATGGTCAAAGTCAAAGAAGGTGCTAAACCTCAGCCATAGCTGCAGAGAGTGCAGCTGTCGCCATATTCAGACTTGAGATGTGGAGCAATGCCACATCTGAAGTCTGACTGTGGTGACAGCTGCACTCTCTGCAGCTTTGGCTGAGGTATAGCACCTTCTTCCAAAGTGCTGAGACAATGCCATACCTCATGCAGTAGTACAGAGAGCCCCGCAAAGGTGAATGTCACAAAGAAAGCCTGGCCGCCAGTCATATCTGTTTGCAAAGGACCAACCAGGTTGCCAAGGTCTGCACATACATCCCAGAAGAAGGCAGAAGTGGCCACAGCATAGACTACTGCGGCAAAGAAGATTGATGTACAAACGTACAGCACATCCTTCAATAATCCGATCAGCACCTGCACACAACAGTCACAATGAGGTTGGCAAGAACTCATCTTTTGTGATGTGATGTAGACCCAGTAGTAGCAGCAATACATGAACACAGAGTGCAGCTGTCATCACAGTCTGTGAGATGTTGAGCAATGCCAAGCCTGGGATTGTTGCCCTCACAACAACTGCCATGATGGGACTGGACCCAGTACACCAAACACTGTTAGCAATAGTATGTCTTGTCCCTGGGCAGCCCGGTATAATACTTGGCTTCTCATTAAATTGACGCCGAAAGGTGTAGTCTTTTCTTTTCTTTTCTTTTCTTTTTTCTTTTTTTCTTTTCTAAGTCTTGTCGCCTGCAGATTGTATCAGGCCTAGTCTGGATGTAACCCTTCATCTCTGTGCCCTTAGGACTGGTAGAAAATGAAGACAACACCCAGACTAGGCCTGATCCAATCTGCAGCCAACAAGACTTCACCTGCTGAACTGGCACCTGCAGAAAGCAAGTTGAGCTTGCGACCTGTGGCCGTGAATCAAGTCTTGTTGCACACTGTTTCAAATTACAGGCAGGTAGCCACAAGGGTTGATATATGGCCAAAGATCTTCCCCTAAGAGTACTGAACCCAAGAAGCAGGGTTCAAGCGGTGCAAGGTATAGTCAGGTCAAGATCAGCTCGAAACCTGCCTTGCGAAGTCTGGGTGACTCTCGTGGTTTCGAGGATTCTAGATCAGAAGGGACCGTATCGATTGCAGCGAGACTGATGGTGTTTGTCTTCTTGTGCACCTGCTTAGCACCTGACTTCCCCGTAGACTTGCTGGCCTGCACGCACATGTATTCTTGAGAGAAAATATTTAACATATGATCACTGCGTCATGTATGACTGAAGGAAGCGTGCAAGAAATCTGTGACTTTCAGTATCAGGCCAAACCTTGCGTTTGACTCCCATCAAGAACTTTACGAAAAACTCATCGGCGTATTCAGCCCCAGCTGTGTTGGTGCAAAGCTGTTAGGCCGCCCAAGCTGCTCTGAAGTCAAGCGGATGGCTGCTTGTGTGCTGGTTGGCAGTCTGTGGCAGAGAGCAGCAGTATTGGCGTGGCACGGCAAATCTGACGCCAAATGAGCAGGAGCAAGATTCAAATCACAACGGGATGCAGGGGAATCTCGCGAAATGTGGAGAAAGGCAAGATTTGACCAGAGGCAAAAGCTCATTCGCAATACAGTAGCATATAGGACGACTGTAGCGTTCGTGGCTAATCGATAGACACGACAGCAGCCTGCAAGCAAAAAGGGGTCGGACTCACAGCTTTGATATGCCTGCTGTGCTGCACACAGGAGACAAGGGAACCGAGACCTTCTTTTGGTCAACTTTTGTGGCAAAACGTGACAGCTTCATTACCTGTATCGCTAGACCTGTAGGATCTAGTGGCATGTAGTGCAGTCTACGTACCAGATCCAAAGCGTTGCCAGGGATTGCTCTTCCCCTTGCCCAGTTGAGATGTAGACTACTGACTGCACCAGCAGCTATGGTGCAGAGTAAAGGCCACCCCAGCTTCTGGAAAACGTATAGAAGCTTTGGCCTTCAAGTTGGTTATGTAACATGCAGGACCATGCTGAGTCAGTCAGGTCTTCAATGTTGGGATGCTTAAGTAAAGACCATGTACAGCTGTTCATTACTCAACACTCAAGGTGTACACTAGCGCAACCATTACAGCCCAGCAGTAACTAAACTAATAATCACTGTTTGCAGCTGTACAACCTTCATGTGCCTTTGTGCTGCGTGCACCGAGCCTTGCACTTGGTGGAAGGTTAAGTATGTGCACAAAGGGCCACAGGCTGCCTCAGTACGCTTGCTGTTGATGACAAGCTACTGCTTGTCTGATAAGGTCATCGAGTAGCAGCATCAGGTGCAGGAAGGGGACTCGCAAAATTGACAAGAGTTGATGCTGCTTCAGCCATTGCTCAAGAGCACTCCTCCGTATGTCTATCAGCAGCAACAATTTGGACTGACCAGGGTGGCCTGTACATGCACCGCACATCACTGGTGACATGTACATTGCAGTCCATTCTGGATTGACAGCAAGCATACAAAGTTAGGCTTATGCGTGCTCCAGCACTAGTTCAGTACATGCAGCATGCCAGCGAAGTGTCATTTGCCATATGCATTGCAGCTGTAAACCAACACAGGCAGGAGCGGCTGGATGGGACAGCCAGCTGTGCAGCCTGACAACCAAATATGCCAGAATGTACAGACCTGGTTGTCAGGACATGTGCACAAAGTCTCAAGAAAATGACTGTCATCCCTGATGCTTGAGCTGCTGATCCCCCTGACATCGGGCACATGTGTGGCTCAGTCTGCGGCTCAACTGCTAAAAAGTTCTGTCCTGCAGATGGGTCTTCAGGCGGATGGTCCTACGACTGCCATGACATGTTTGGTGTCCTGCACTTTCTTGTTGGCTTTATCAGCGGCTGCTCCAGACTGATCTTGCTTGGCCAATGAAATGACAGCAGCTGTCAGTCCTGCAGTCTCTGTATGATTGGTGATCTGTTTACCATGTGTGCATTTTCAGCACTAGCACAAGGCGTGACACAGACAGGAGAGCGCATATGGTCATGATTACGTGGCAAAATGCATATAGAACGCCGTGGCTTGGTCAGCAGCAAATTTGAAAGCTATGCAATTTCTGAACCACTGATGAACAATTTGCTGTGCAGGAGCTTTGCCTGACATCTGCGCTGCAATATTCAGGCCAGAGAGCTGCAGCAAAGGGACAAGTGCCTGTTTCAACACAGCTGACTTTCAATGCATGTTCAGCGCAGACATAGCCTCAACTTGCATTGTACTTGTTGTACGCTGCTTGGTCTGCGTCTTTGCCAGTTCCCTGCTAGGTCAGATTTCAGATTCTCACATTTGCCATTTATTTGCAATGAGTGGAGAAACATATGTGGACATACATGGTAAAAGGAGAATTGATCCAATCTCTCCAGCACTATTGTTAACAAGCACTGCACATGACCATATACACTCCAAAGCATTTGTTACACATGTAACAACCCTGCACTGGACCTAATGTCATGCGAAATAATCATAAACACAACCCATAAATGATTTTTGGCAATTGTAAGCAGTTCAAACATGTGTACAAGTCTGATCAGGTCACAATAAATATTGTGTCAGGCAGGATGTCCAATAGTGATGCCAAAGACATTCAGATGCAGCCGAGGTGCCCTAATTGAAAAAGAAAAAAGTGTCATTGGCTTGGTGTAGTAATCCTGCAGCACCACCCTAGGAACATATATAGCTGTCTACTGTTCTGCAGAAGCAAATGAACAAGCTGAGACAAGACAAAAGCGCCTATGAACCAATCAGCACAAAACATGAGCGAAATAGCCAGGAATGTGCTCATCAAGCGGGCTTTCTGTTACATGATGCTTGTAACCGACAGGATTGACAGCTGGCAACCATCAGCGTCAGCTCAGACAGCAGCGCAGCTAGCAGCTGCCAGCTTCCTGTAACAAAACTTCCTGTAACAAACCTGTTACACTAAAATAATTGCATTGCAAACTCAGCCGCGATCCCCAAGCTCCTGCTCACATTTGACCCCTCGCAATCACGCTTCCCAGATTTTAAGCAAGCTTGCATGTATGCTTGCAGTGTTGCCACAGAACAAAGCCACAAACACCACAAAAAAAATCATTCAACGCAGTTAGCAACTCAGGTTGACAATGGGCCCTTGTTCCCTGTGTGTACATACAGGCCATCCACATCATTGATCACCAGACCAGCTTGACCCTCATGTACAGGACAGCAGCATGCAGGCATCTCCACACCACCAGCATAGCTACCAAGGCGTATATGGCATGCCATCTGCTGCTCAGCACAACCCCAAAGTTGTCATTCAGTCCATCATAGGCTTGACTATCACTCAGGCTGCACGCTGCCTACATAGCACACAGGCACAGCTGACATCTGCATATAGTAAAGAGTGAGAATTGAGATCTGCACCTGGCAGCTACAGATCCTTGCTGAACTGGGTAAACACGCTGAAAAAAGCTACGAATGCCCTGCCTGGCTGCAAACTTTTGATTTGACTGCCTGCTATTGGACAAAAGTGGCATGTGCTGCAGGCGCCGCCATCATGCACTCGGCGCAGGAGATACATCAACAGGCTTCACTGAAAGCCATGCCCACCTGTGTGTATGTGCCAGGCATGTAGTTTTGTTGAGGGCATCCCCAGGTCCGGCCCCCCTGCAGCTCGTTTCTGACCAAGCCCTTGTAGCTGTATGCATTGTAGGAGACAGCACCCACCACCAGGTTCAAGCCTCTTTGATCTCCAGCAAAGAAGCCCATGGCCAGAATTTGTACAATGCAAATAGCACCTGTCACTGCAGCATCAGCAGCCAAGCATGCGTCAGGGCCACTGATTTGCACATGTCACAGACACTGCAAAATTTGCTGTCAGTGGCATGGTGTGCAGCCTTTACAATGGGCTACAAGATCAAGAGTCTACGATGCAACTCGAAGGCCACAGACGCAGTGCAAGAAAGAAACATGCAATTACGTGAGAATGCACAAAACAAGGTGGGCAATCAAGCATACTGGCATTGCAAGCTGGCATTGTAAGCTGGCGCTGGGAGCTGGGGCTGCGTGAGATACACATAAAAGCAGGTCCATGATGTGCAACGATATAGCGGAGCAGGTTTACGGCAAACGAGAGATGCCTGACCAGCTGTTCGCCAGTTGTTGCTGCACATGGTGAACATGGCAGCTAAGGCTCCCACCATGGCATCTGCCACAGCCAACACCAGAAATAGGTTCAAGATGAGATAACCCCAGCCAGCCCCTGTACCAACCCAGACAACTATGCTCAGTAAAAGGGCACATGCAACATTTGTGCATGTCACCGGTCATTCCATGTGGGGACGACTGTACTGCTCATGCACCCTATGTGACCATTCATGCATTCACCACAGGATTGAGGGCAGCCCTAGGCTGCAGAAGCATGACAATGGTTGCTTAGCTAGAGCTCTACTGCATATTTTGTGGTACAGCTGTGCATCGCCATCAGGATATGCAATCTGTGAAGTCAATGACATGCATTGGTGATGAGTCAACATGCCCTGGTGATGGGTGCAATTAGGCAAATCAGAGGGGAAAGGGGGGGGGGGGAGAGAGAGAAGAGAAAAGCCAGCAAAAAGGAAGTGATACCTGAGGAATTGAGGCCGCACAGTGGGATGACAACGATGGCAACCAGGCAGGGCAGCAGCAGCAGGAAAGGTAGGCTGGTGATGAAGCATGTGATGCTGTGGGTCAAGAGTGACACTTCACATGCCTTGTGCTCCTGGATGAACACCTGTAAAACAATTGACCGCAAATGACCATCTGTGTAGGGAGATGCTGCCATCTTCATGCAGGAGGAGAGTCTGCTTTGATAACAGAAGCATGTCACTAGCACATGGACAAACGGAGTTGCATTTCATGTGTTACACGCGCATGAGAGTTGGACTCCACGCATGGGCTGGTCATGTTTTGCATAGCGTGAAATGACTATCGCTTACCAACATATGTCTTGCAAGTGCCAGATGGGACAGGTATGCTGATGACACAAACAAAGTCATACTGCTAAGCCTGCAGAATTGCACTTCTGGAGCTTCAGACGCAAGCAGGGCCAGGTGTCAAAACCGCGACAGACAGCTCCAAACCCTCATAAACTTCAGTGCCATTGGTGGAAAGGTGGAAAGGCAACAACAACCCACCTTGTCATTGTGAGCAAAGATGGGAAGAGCACCAAGCGTCAGAATAGGCAGAATAGCCGAGACAATGAACAGGAGGCTGAGACGTCCTTGGAGGCCCTGAAAGGTGTAGGGCAGGTTGCTGTAAGTGCCCCCATAGATCAGCGCTATGAGCACCCCCAGCACCAGGCGAGACTGGTACAAGGAAAAACAGCGGATGGCTTGGCTGAAAGAACGCCGAGTTGTGACCCCTGTTCTGGTTGTAAATTTACGTGGTGCCTGCACAACGTGACACCTGTCAGACCTGCATCCCTGGACCTGTACCCTCACAAAATGGTGTACCAAATCAGCATGATTTGGGACAAAACCAAGCATGTGTTAACAGCAGGCCCTGGCAATGGCAGCTGTCGATAATAGACTTACTGATCTCAACATCAAGGCAACTGAAGACCACCAGCAGCAAACCTGCGCCTGGAAAAAGGTAGGCTATAGATACGTCTTGTCCACTACAATGTACAAAAACACTCAGACCAACAAACGACAGGTTGGTCTTGCACTAGAATCACAAGCAGGTTTGATGCAAAAGAGGGGTTGCTGACCTTGGGTGGAGGTTTCTTTGGGGCGGCCTGCTCAATGAGCACATCAGTGCGAGCCAGGTTTTGCTTGCACAATGGGCTGCCAACGTAGCTGTCTTGAAGCACCTTGACCATCATGCTGCTGAACTTGGCATTCCAGCTTTGGTCGTCTCCCTGGGCTGATTGCAAGTACACCTGCACCCCGCAACCATGTGAACGCAGCCACAGCTTATTATGTCATTGTGCCAAGCCGCAGAGTCATGTTTCTGACGACGTGTGCACAGCGTGATGACATGCAATCAATCAATGATTGAATGCTGCACAGCTGCAAATTGCATGTTGGAGCAGCATATCTGCATGATGGTCATGGCTAGTATGTGAAGGTTTGTGAAAACAGTGAGAAATTGTACGCAGATGCACAGCTACAGACTTGCATCTTAGAGCAGCACATCTGCATGAAGGTCATGGCTAGTATCGTTGATCGTCAGCCAAGATGATTGACATAGCAATACAAGCATGCAATGCAAAACTGACAGTGTTTTTGATTGGCAAACCAGTTGCATGATTCAAATGCATGACAAGACACTGGATACAAAGTGGCAGTGCCGCATATTCCAACCCTGTGCTGCAAGACTTGGCAGGAAAGAAATGCTGGCTTGGGGTGTGAAGATTGAGGGGGTTAGGGAGGGGGTGGAGAGGGTGGATTGGGAGTTTGTACATATATGCACTGTCATGCTGACCTCAAAGCTAGGGTCGATGAGGCGCATGTACTGTTCAATGGGGTGGTAGAGGGGCGGGCAGGGCATGCCACTACCCCCCAGCATAGCCATGGCCTGCTCATTGGCACCTCCATGGTAAACTACCTCCCCGGCAGACAGCACATATGCCTGGTTGAAGAAGCTACAGATGTCTGTTGAAGCCTGCTGGACCTCCACGATGGCAGTGCAACCCTCCCTGACACAATACATTCACGGTGAGCGCTTGATTGCTCAGCAAAGACATTGAGTCTGAGCAGCATCCTGCTACTGGTGTTGTTGCTTATCTAACCACAACTTGGGCAAAGAAAGTCTCTCGTGTTGGACTTGCAAGTCAGGCTGTGTCAAAGCAGGCAGAACACACAGTCAATGCTCCAGGCTATCAAGGCCCAATTTAGCATTGAGGGTGTACTACTGCTGACTTTGACAGAGTTTGACTTGCATATCAAAGACAAGAGACCTTGGGTGCAGTTATGTATGTCAGAGATCCAGCAAGCCAACACATTATGTCAAGTTTGCCTTCTTGCACAATTGCTTTGCAGTGATAAACACACTGAGGCAGCACATTGTTGCAGCATACTTTGCAGCTCTCAAAGGCTGACCTGCACATGTCACTCAAGTGCCTTCAGAACAGCCAAACCGTCCCCTTCATTCACCCCAAACAAGGCATCATGCAGCACCAGCAGCTGCCCACAGTTCATGAACTTGCATGCGACTGCGACCCTGCGCTGAGTGCCCACTGGAAGATGATCTGCAACCAGCACAGATGGTCAGCAGGTGTGACATCATGCAAGCCGTAAGAAGGAGCAGTCGCAGTAAGCTGTGTTTTGATGCAATGCCTTGCAAGCAATGCGTGAGTTGCTTGGCTTGACTGCAGATTGGGGCAATACAGTTTGACAAGCCTTCCACACCTTTTGTGATGACAATGAGAAGCCTGTTGCAATGTGCATGACTGGAGAAGTGCATGCAGCAGCTTAGGGAAATTATGGCAGCAGGACGTACGGGTGAGTTGCTGCATATAGGGAGACAGTCCAAGCCTTTGAGAAGTCTTAACCACCAGATCTTCCACTTCCTGATGACTGGCCCACGGAGCCTGCAAATAGCCTGCAAAAACACACACATCCAGCACAAACTTTATAACAGTGCTTGCAGGTAGATTATGGTAAGGCCCTTACAAATGCTCAATTGTAAGCGCCATATCAAAGTAGAAAGATAGGACTTGATCAGAGGCAGATCTGAGCAGACCCAAATTCATTGCCAAAGTTGCTAAAGCCATTGTATGCATGATGGGGTGCAACTATGCCCTGTACAAACAATCAGGCAGTACCATGCACTGCCATAATAGGCATGACACACAGCTTGACATCAAGTCAAAGCATTTGCAGCGCATCAGCAGCCAAAGACGATCTTACCTTTGTACAGCAAGTACTGGTGCACAGTGAGGTGAGATGTCAAAACATCATTAGCTGAGAACCATGTGGGCCGGAAAGCCTCGTAAGTTTCGCGCCCACTGACGATGATCCGTCCAGTCACTTTGGCAGGTTTGTACAGCCTTCCACTCATAGCAGCAACCATGGCGCTTTTGCCAGAACCTGGGGGACCGACCACTGCCAGTATGTTCCTGCGATTGGCAGGCACAACTTGGTGCAGCTTGACTGCAGTGCTGACACACAATTGCTTTGTCATGAGCTGCAGACCGATACAGAGGGACAGCGCTCAAGCGTCCGGCTGCACAAAATGGTCTCACCTAGGTTCAGCATAGCCGCTGACGTTCTTCAGCAAAGTCTTTCTTTTCTGTGCCCATTTGACCCTGGTGGTCTGCATTCCAGTCAGATATTTTGAGGTGCACTGTTTCAGGCTCACCGCTCAAGCACACACAAGACAGTCACTTTGCACTGAACTTGCATGAAATTCGCATTGATAGCGAAGTGCCTACCACTGTCAAGTCCTTCCACACAATAGTAACCTCTGGAGGAGCATTCTCTGGCATGTCGACTACGTGCTCAGAAGCCTGGGAGGTCGAGCTTGATATGCTGCTTCCAAAATCCGGATCTTCGTCCATGTATGACTGCAACCTACTGGAAGGGTGCGAGGTTTCTGATGGGCCCCCGTCGGAACTGCTGTGCGGTCGTTGCGCCATCGATCACTGTGAAGCAGCGTGTCGATCGACCGGCTCCGAGACTCGAACGTCGAGCCCGCTCGCCTTAGAGAGCTGACCTCAGATGAAGGCGCAGAGGTCTTCTGGAGGTTTGCTCCAACAACAAGCCTTGGCACGGCCGACAAGAATGAAGCGAGGTGCTTTGTACGACGCTGTCGTGGAAGCCTGTGCTTTGGACTTGGGCTATCGCGAGATATACAGCTGCAAACAAGTCAAGATCCCTGCGAAGGGTGGACACTTAAAGGACACACCAAATTAAGTGCTGCTGACGTCTGCACAGCGAGCAAAGTCTTGCCGCAAGTTGCGGAACTACGTGAGTGTTCGAGGCGATTTCCGACAGTGAACTCTGCTCAGTTTGAACTTCACCATGAGTCTTCTTCGCTCGCTCATGCATGCAGATTGCTCAACAGTCGCATTGGATCCGGATGAGGTTGCGCTGCGACGCATCGAAGCACCGATGATCATTCTCGCAACACCATGAGAAAGTGAGCAATATCAAAATTGGCATCGAACACATCACCTGCAGATTTGTGATTGTACGCGGCAAGCGGGACGCCGTGATGATCATGCGGCATGCCATCCATAGTGTCGTATATGCGGCGCGTAACCGCAGCTAGACGCGTCTGCAGCAGACCACCCAGACTTGCGCTAATGTTTTAATGACAGGTGAGCAGGCCAGATTGTGAGGCAGTTCGGGCAGCGTGTCTGCTGCAGTTCGTTCGCTGCAACCATCCACAGCTGTAGTCAGGTCAACAAATCTCTCCGACCGCCGTCTGGGTACATTGCCTGCATATTCACGCTTGCTTAAAATAAAAAGTTGCGCATCGTACCGGGGTTGCTTGTGTCGTTCAACCATCACACACAGATCCGTGAACAGATGTTAAGGTCTGGATGTTTCGTGCAGAGCGGTTGGTACCAACAGGTCATCAAGAGCATACAGCCTTGACATACACCGCACAGGTTGCCTGGACCTGCTAGCCAAATTGAAATGTCGAGTGACTGCCCCCCTGGCATCATCTCGACCAGAGCTGTCACAAAGTCTTTGAGTGTGCTTTCCTCAATCAACACTATGGTTACACGCTCCACAAGAAAGCGGTATCTCAACAAGGCACCAAAGGGTGCAGATCGTCCGGTCAAGAAGGGCAGACTTGCCAAATCTGGGAGCATCCCACCTGCTGTACCGCCACCGCAGGCAACACTTTGTGGTGCAGCGCTGGTGAAATGCATTGCGCATGCAAATGCTGCCTGCTGCCCAGAATGGCCACCAGGTATGCTCCCAATGTCTATTGTATTCTGCTGCTGCTCCTGACACATGCACCAGTCTTGAGTTGGCAGCAGCTTGCACCGCAGCATCTTGGTGTGCACAGTGACTTACATGCACTATGGGCTCTGTTAAGCACTACCGGCATGCTGTGTTGCAACCTACCGCAGTCAAGTCTGTGTTGCTTGCATGTTTCTCTGCAGGCAGTCAAGACATTTTCGTAATAGCCCTCAGCCAAGCATCTGTATATGCAGAAAAGCTTGCTACTACATTCTGGGTCAATGTGGCAAGAGGGTGTTCTTTGCAATTGCATGATACGCTTGTGCAGGCACGCAGCTATGGGTGAAGCTGCGCGGTATGTGCCATTGGCCTGTGGTCATGTGGTCAATGGGGCTGTGCATGAAGAAGGATGTGCCACAGCTGCTTACATCCTTCAAAGAAGGTGTTCCATTTCCCATTGAGCACACACCAAATCACTACCAGCTGCTTTCAGCAGCACTGCATGATCTGCTGTCTGTTACGTATTCCTAAACTGCACGTGATCTACACAGTATTAAGTAACGGAGCTGTGCAGGTGATGCAGACAGAACTTGCCTCTTCAAGGGCATGTCTGCATTGCATGCATGACTTGCTGATTGACCTATGCAGGCCATGTGGCGGTGCGTTTCTATGGGGAACACAGCAGCATGTGGGTGAGGCCAGAGGATCTGGTGGCCATGAACCTTCAGGATGACAGTCATCTGGACAAGCTGCATGCCCTCAGGGTCCATCCCAAACTCAAGCATAAGTATGATGCTTGAGCTGGTGTCATCCCAGGATCAGACACATGCATCTTCTTCTCATGCTACAGGACACTAGTAATCTCTGTAGAGCACTAGTGGTGTGCATCATAGCCCTGCACCTGCTCAGCATGCAGTCATGGTCTGTAAGCGGCTCATGAACCTGGACGACACTCAAGCAGGAACATAGTCAGACTAAGAGCTTTGGCTGTTATCTGTGACAGCAAAAGACATTTGTGTTACAGGCTTATGCATCCTTTGGTGAACAAATCAATTTATGGAAACAATGATTGATGTCATCCCTTTCTTTGTGTATAGAGCTGCACTTGTGGAAGCAGCAATGGAGGAGATGTCTGAGGCTCACGCTGACTGTTGCCTAGAAGTGCAGCGCATGCTGCAGCTGCATAACGACTACCTGGCAAACGAAGACGCACCAGATGTCTGCTACCTTTGTAGAGAAGAGGGTAAGGACCCTATTTGACAATGTATGAATGCCCCGTCATCCTCATTCACAACCGGTGACGGCTTAGCTGACGGCTTAGTATCACAAGTAGCCAAACAAGGCCTCGATTTGCCTCACTGCATGTAGCAACTTTGTGCTGAACGAGACGAGGATGCACCGCGTATGCTAGTTGATAATGAAGAGACATGATTGTACCCTATAGCAGACAGCAACCCATGTGTACATGATTGTGATTGCTGTGCAGGAGCAAGGCTGGTCTGCAGTCACTGTGAGAGGCTGCTGCACCCAGTGTGTTTGCAACCTCCTGCCCTATCTTCAGATACTATGCTCCAGTCGTCATGGGAATGCCCATCATGTGGAGAAGCCAACACAGTCAGTATGCCTTTGCTTGCGTGTGCGTCATTGCTGGAATGCCCTGCATGAGCTGACCCTACCTTCCATTCAGTTGCTGCAGAGACAAACATAAGGTCCCCAGAAGTGATTGCATGACCAATCTTCTTTGTCTGTGTACAGCTGCTCAAGGTCCAGTCAGACAGTTTGCCGGCAAAGGTTTACCATTGGTCAGAACACATGAGACAGCACTGAGAAAAGCTGCTTTTGATGCTGTTTGTTTTAGGAATGGAAGGTGCAACACCTTCACATGAATGCTTTTGATGCTTCATGTTTTAGAGATGAAAGGTGTAACACCTTGGCATGAATGATCAGGTGGGAGATGCAAGTGTTGCAGCAGCAGACAAGGAGAAGCAGGTGGAGCGCATGGGGCTGACCCCAGACTGGATCATACAGGCAACAGCCTTCAAGCTGTTCCAACTGCCCCCCCCAACCCCTGAGCAGCCCTTCATCAAAGGCCTGCTGGACCCCTGCACCAACAGCCTGCTGGCCCCCAACATCCCTGCTGAGAAGCTGTACGACAAAGTGGCAAGTACCTGTCGTGTGCATGCTGTGTGCATGCAATAGCCTGTCACACCACAAGCAGGTTTGCTGGCTGTACACCATGTGTGACAAATGGAGCAGATCATGTGCCATGTTAATGCTTTATCCAGCGGCAGCCGCTTGGCTTCTGAAGTCTAGCACATAACACATTGAGCAGGTGTGTGTAAAAATGAACACAGCGTTACTCATGCACTGGTAGTTGCCTGGCAAGGCATTTAAGCAGATGTGTCCCATCGTTTCCAATTGAGCCAAGCTGTCATGTGCGGCAGGTGTTCTCGCACATGCTCTGCAAAGGGCATGAAAGCGTGACCACAAACCATTAGTGTTTGCTGCATTGCATTACGAGCCATTACACCTCTTCCTCACCAGCCCTGACTGCATCAGTGCAACCGTCCACTACTTGCAAGTCTTGCTGAAACTCGTCTGAGCTCCATGCAAGCCCGCGTCCATCCGTACTTGACAGTCTTGACTGATGTGATGGCCCAAGGTGAGTCACTCACAAGCTCTTGCTGGGCTGTTCTGTCATTGTCTGGTAACTGTCAACAGTTTGTTGGAGGAACAAGACCTGCCCTGCATGTACCTAGCTCATCATGAGCCGGAGAGCATCAAATTTACTATCATCATTATTGTTCTGTGAGATGCAGGAGAATGGTTTGAAGCTGAGCAACAGCTGGGCTGGCTATCACATCTTGCTCAACCCAGACTACAGCGCCCAGATTCTGTGGAGGTTTGTCAACAGAGCAATTGATGAAGTGGAAAACCACCAGGCAAGTCTCGACTCTGCCATAAGAAACTCTGCTTGCAGTCTTGCCCCAGGGGCGTACTCACAACCTCACGTGGTCGCTATCAGCTGTCTTGCATAGCTGCAGCAGCAGCTGGTACCATTTTTATCATGATCAGCAGAAAATGTGGCAGCTGGTGGCAGCCAGCGCACCACATAGGTTTGCTTGAACGTCAGACGCAATCCCTGGCACAGGCTCAGCCTCACAGATCAGGCTCAGGCTCAGGCTCAGGCCCAGGCAGGCTGAGAGGTTTTCACACCAAGTCTACCTGGCCTCAAGCCTTCTTCTTCTTTGTGGCTTGTTGCTGCTCATTATGTGACCTTGACTTGCTTGTGGGATGATGAGTGGTTACGGTTGAGCTCCTGTGCAGGTGCCAGCGGTGGTTCTGGTGTGCCGCAACTCCACTGACACAGCCTACTTCCAGCGCCTCAGGCCCTACCCACGCATCATGCTTCGCCGCATGAAGTGCCTGTT
>JAABUP010003343.1_pt1 | contig 28479 bp, 9 predicted proteins | sample 5559201 | NCBI WGS metagenome assembly JAABUP01 (sample SAMN10711887, study PRJNA513373) | rock metagenome | isolation source: Antarctica rocks | place: Antarctica | reverse complement strand
CGTCGATACACTGGGTTGGCGGGGCTTTGAGAACCATAGGACACATCTTTGACATTCCAACAATCTCAGCACCAACATCAATCAGTTTCTGAACTGCGACGGCTGTAATTTTAGCTGGTGGATACAGCTCCGCATAGGGGCGGCTTCCAAGCGCGGTTCTCAATCCAGCGACGTCGAAAATATTTTTTACTGTAATTCGAACACCATGGAGGGGCAATCTTGGAGAATTTGCCCCGAATCGAATGCGAGACGGTGCTGCAATTGCTGGTACTTGGGCCGACCCCTGGATATTCAAGGCCTCAAGACTATAGTTTCATTCAATTAGAAAAGCTTGAAGATCTCATGGACTTTTCGCCGCATTACCTCTGATTGGGTAGAGTACGGAGACCTATTGTGAAGGCGTTCGCGGTGTCTGGATACAGTCTTGACACCCTCCAAAACACCCCACGTTCCAGAACGTAGGGGCCCGGGAACAGGAGACCATCCACCTTAGAGCTATCTACCAAACGGTTCCATCTGCATCCATGAAGTTCCAGAAACCTTTGTGCTCCTGGAAAGAGTCGAAGTTCTTCACTTCCATAGAATATCATACCAGATAGAAAGGAAAGACAGAAGACATCGCATTCGTAGGCCAGGCTCAGGAATGACTCGAGATAAGCTTCGCTGAGGTTTACTGAAGGAGAAACGAAGACCACTGTAATAAGACATCTCTGTGCGGACACCTAGGACTGTGTCAGTTACGATGCCTTTTGTCCTAGCAGACTTTAGATGAACCGATGCGAGATTGTTAGCACGAGCCTCGGGCCAAGCTATGTATTGTACGCCTTCAATGTCAAAGAGAACATAATCTCTAAATCCAATTTCCGCGACCATATCAGCTTCACTCGCGTCTTTTCTTTATTCACAGGACTAGGTACACGCTCATCATTTATGTGGAACCGATCGATGGGGTCAGATGGAAATTAGGATTCAAAGTTCTACCCTTGTCCCCGCTAGCCAATCCCCACTAGGTACGTACTCATCCAAGACCCCGCAGGGCTGATGGGTAAGCCCCCCAGTACGACAGGGCTCTCTATGCGTGAATACGCGGAACAGCAAGGCATGACGAAGTCTAGGTCATTATTGGATGAGTCGATAATAGCCCCCTATCAGATGTTCAGTGCCACTGGCGGTCCGTGTAGAACGGCCAATTCGAAGTCCGTGATGACATGGAAAGGTGAGAGGGTTCAAGGACCAAGCCAGGCCCTCATTCGTCGCCCGTGACAAAGAGTGCCAAAATTAGGAGGATGATAAACATGATCTGCAAAAATTAGCTCCTCGTATATCTAACGCTGAGCATAGTTGAGGACAGGCATACCGAAGACACAAGGAAGCTTGCTCCACCGGATGGAGAATTAGACCCTCGTCCAATAGCCATCAGTCGTGCTGTCAATGGACCGCCGGTCAATTCCGCCAATGTATCAGCCATCGCTACAGTCGTAAAAAGCTGCGCATTTCTGGTTGAACCTGTAAGAAAGGTCAAAAGGCCTTCTAGCGCTGGCTCTAAACCTTCCCCGAGCCCAGCGCCAAACATCGCTATTACATTTGATCAGACTCAATCCAGGCATGGATTTCAGATTCTTCTGCGCCTCACCTATAACCAACAAACTTCCTGAATCTGCGGTCCAAGCACCAAAAAAGGAAAATGAAACAATCGCTAATGAGATCCGTACGGCATTGACATCAATCTTGTGAGCGACGACGTCTTTGTCGACGAGGATAGAAGTTATTACTGGCCAAGCAATCATGGTCGCGAAGATAGCCCCGAGTGCGTTCGCTACTCGCAGCCAAGCTGTCTGATAAAGCGCCCAGTGAAATCTTTCAGATGCATACTGAAACATGAAACCCTCGCTCATGAAAGCAATGTGCTTAACGAAGAATGTGGCAAGACAGAATCGCGAAGCTGGGCTGCGAAAAAGCACAGCGACTTGCTTAAGATTTCTCGAGACATCTTCCTTGCGGATAGAGAATCTCCACGGATATAGTTGTAATTCTCCCGCTTCCGGTGATGTACCACGCGATGACGGATTTGCCAAAATTGGATGATACTCATCTTCCATAGAGCTTCGTGGTTCTTGGCCGGCACCTCGGGCCTAACGGCTGCTTTTTGCCCTTGTTCTAGGCTCGTCTATGAGGTATGCGAGGGGTATGCAAGCGCCCATGATGGATATGGATAGCCAAAAAGGAATATATAGATTAGTAGTCATCAATGAGGCTGCGATTCGAGGAGTTAGAAACCGGTTCATATGAGGCCCTGCAGCTAAAAGATAGAGATACTGTGACCTTCACTACATTGGTAAAGTCTCGTTGAGAGATTCAAGAGAGGGAGTTGAACCTTGTCGAATGCCCGCAGGAGTCAGACACAAGAGCGTAGATCATAGAACAAAAGATTCTCTGACCGCCACCAATGAACAGGAACATGGAAGATAACCAAATGAATTCCACAGGCAAGAAATTAGGGGCAGAGCCTCATGATCTTTAGCCCTCATTCGATCTACTTTCGGGGGAAACTGACAGACGACAACCATCCACATCAGCAGCAATAGACTTCCAGTAATGTAAAGTATGAGAACAGCTCGTCGACCGTATTTCTCTGCTACTGACGCATACAAGACGGCCGTCATAAGACCTAGATAATGCAGGAAGCTTTGTTATATCTCCAACCGAAAGTTGAAAGGAGAAAGGTACCTGGGATGGCGTCGAAGCACACTTTCCAGCCCATCACATTCGATAACTTGTCTTGAACCGGAGAGATCTTCCATAGGTCTTCTTTGACACCACGATCGCTGGCTGATAATTCATGGTGAAAGTGCCGATTGCATATTGCACTTTCAAGTAGGCGGACAAGTGGAATCTCCAGCAGCTGAGAAGAGAAACTCGCAACAAAGTAAAGGGCAAAGACACGAGTGAGAGGCGATCGAACGATTGCGATAGACGCGTCATGAAAGGAAGGAGACATTTCATCGCAAGAAACTTGGGAAATCCTAGGGAGCTCAAAACTGCCTTCGCATTACAATCCTTCCTTCTCTGGTGCCTCATCAGCCTGATCTCTATAGAAACACGTGACAAACGATTGCTCTACAGTCGGCATAGGAGTGGGACGGGGTTCGGAAAGATGTGCTGAGCATTGAAAGGACGCTGCCTGCATGTGATGGACGGAGACAATAGATCTAGGCCACCCGCTTAAGGCGGACAGAAAGACGCCATTTAGACAAAAAGCTCTTCGCTCGTCCCTTCAACTACCTTAGCGGAAAGCTGAGTAATCAAATTACCGTGTCTTCACCGTAGTACTACCGTACATAGATATAACGGTTAAACTAAAGATGCCGGGTTTCTAGACGGTGTCTCTATAGGAACGTTCTTTTTATCTAGACGTGATATATAGGTAGAGCGATTCGCAAAATTAATCGTAGTATCGTGCAACGTAGCACGCAAAATAAACGATCTATAGAATAACGGTTTCGCGTGTATTACCTAGCTAAAATGAGAAACGGATTATAGTATAACGGTGATAAGAGAGAATCGTGTTACTAATTATAAACGTACCTAGTCTATACCGTAGTAAAGAGAACCGTGCTCGAAGCTAGGAACGTCCCGTAGGAGAGAACGTTTAAGTCACCGTAACGGTGTTAATACCCTTAAGTAATACTATTACTATACGGGAACCTATAATTTACTACTAAATTTCCGATACTACTAAATTAAAGGTATTATATACTCTAGGGTATACGTAATAAATAATTCCGCTTATTATCTATAATTATATATGAACTCGAGCTACTAATATCTAGAAGGCTAATAATAATATACTAGCCTATTAACCGAAATCTTTCTACGTCTAGTACTATATCTATATCGTTTATTAGCTCTATAACGGTAAGCTTAAGGAAAAGCCGAGGGACTCCTAATTTATATATAACTAAGCTATCGACGCGTCTAATTCTATCGCCGTAGTAATAAATATAATTACCTATTATAAACGTAGTACGGCGATCTAAAGGACTATAACCCTTATTAGCTCCTTCTAAGCTACCGTAACTTAGGCGCGTCTAAGTATAAACTTACCCCGAATTAAAGGTAATCTTCCTATACTATTATAAAGGAAGCGATCTAAAATATATAATATTTTATAGCCTATAACTCTTTCCTAGTGCTACTCTTAGTTATAACTTAAACGCTAGAGTTATAAGTATAGTATCCGAGGGGCGAATAGGTACGCGTAATACAGTTGTTTTTAAAAACATTAGCGCGAGACGCTAGTTAGGAAAAAATTTTGCGCGACTACGAAAAATTGGCCTATAGGTAAAATAGAGTATATAGCTACCGTAGACCTTATAAATAGCTATAATATAGATAGAATTAGTATATTATTATTATATCTCGCTCTTTATAAAATAATTAGTCTAAATATTAGCGAAATAGCGATGTAGCTAAACCTTAGCTATATAGCCAAATATTAGCTATATAGCTAAATAATAGCTATATAGCGGTGTAGCTAAGTAATAGCTATATAGCCAAATATTAGCTATATAGCCAAATAATAGTTATATAGCGATATAGCCAAATATTAGCTATATAGCTAAATAGTAGCGATATAGCTATATAGCCAAATATTAGCTATATAGCTAAATAGTAGCGATATAGCTATATAGCCAAACATTAGCTATATAGCTAAATAATAGCTATATAGCGATATAGCTAAACATTAGCTATATAATTAGCGATATAGCTATATAGCTAAACGTTAGCTATATAGCCAAATAGTAGCGATATAGCTATATAGCTAAACATCGGCTATATAGCTAAACAGTAGCTATGTAGCCAAACATTAGCTATATAGCTAAATAGTAGCGATATAGCTATATAGCCAAATATTAGCTATATAGCTAAATAGTAGCGATATAGCTATATAGCTAAACAACAGCTATATAGCGATGTGGCTAAACATTAGCTATGTAATTAGCGATATAGCTATATAGCCAAACGGTAGCGATATAGCTATATAGCTAAACATTAGCTATATAGCTAAATAGTAGCGATATAGCTATATAGCCAAACATTAGCTATATAGCTAAATAATAGCTATATAGCGATATAGCTAAACATTAGCTATATAATTAGCGATATAGCTATATAGCTAAACGTTAGCTATATAGCCAAATAGTAGCGATATAGCTATATAGCTAAACATCGGCTATATAGCTAAACAGTAGCTATGTAGCCAAACATTAGCTATATAGCTAAATAGTAGCGATATAGCTATATAGCCAAATATTAGCTATATAGCTAAATAGTAGCGATATAGCTATATAGCTAAACAACAGCTATATAGCGATGTGGCTAAACATTAGCTATGTAATTAGCGATATAGCTATATAGCCAAACGGTAGCGATATAGCTATATAGCTAAACATTAGCTATATAGCCAAATATTAGCTATATAGCCAAACATTAGCTATATAGCCAAATAGTAGCGATATAGCTATGTAGCCAAACATCAGCTATATAGCCAAACATTAGCTATGTGGCCAAATAGTAGCGATATAGCTATATAGCCAAACATTAGCTATGTGGCCAAATAGTAGCGATATAGCTATATAGCCAAACATTAGCTATATAGCCAAACGTTAGCTATATAGCCAAACGACAGCTATATAGCTAAATAATAGCTATATAGCGATGTGGCCAAACATTAGCTATATAATTAGCGATATAGCTATATAGCTAAATATTAGCTATGTGGCCAAATAGTAGCGATATAGCTATATAGCTAAATATTAGCGATATAGCGATATAGCTAGATAGTAGCGATATAGCTATATAGCTAATAGGCTCTATAGTAAATAGACTATATAGCTACTAGGTAAATAGGTTATATAGCTACTATATAGCTATATCGCTATATCGCTAATATTTACATAGCTAATGTTTGGCTACATAGCTGATATTTAGCTACATAGCTAATGTTTGGCTACATAGCCGATGTTTAGCTATATAGCTACATCGCTACTGTTTAGCCACATAGCTAACGTTTAGCTACATAGCTATATCGCTAATTATATAGCTAATGTTTAGCTATATCGCTATATAGCTATTGTTTAGCTACATAGCTATTATTTAACTACATAGCTAACGTTTAGCTACATAGCTAATGTTTAGCTACATAGCTAATATTTGGCTATATAGCTAATATTTGGCTATATAGCTATATCGCTAAAATTTAGGCTAATTATTTAGTAAATAGCGAGGTCTAATAATTATCTATTAATCCTTTCTATTTAATAGCTATCTAAACGGTCTACGGTAGCTATATACTCGATTTTACCTATAGGCCAATTTTTCGTAGTCGCGCAAAATTTTTTCCTAACTAGCGTCTCGCGCTAATGTTTTTAAAAAACAACTATACCTTATAATAGTATTTAGCGAGGAGATATCTAGTTACGGTAACGTAACGATGCATTTTATTAGCTTATATTATCTAAGTATCCGCCTCGTTATTATTATCCTCCTCTTCTCCGAACGAGCTTAAGGTCCTCTACTCTACTATTATAATAATTATCTTAAATAGGGTCGGGTAGGTGCGGTAAAGGGTTTTAAGTATCCTTATAATTTCTGGCTTATCCTATTCGAAGGTATTAAGTAGAATAAGACGCACGCTTTATCGTAGGCTTTCGTAGCTAAGAAGTAGCTTCTCGACGTTCGTATAGTTAGTCTAGTAAATTACCTTTTTAAACTATCTACGGTAGTTAGTACTAAAGTTAGTCTAAATTAGGTACTTACGGTAGTATATCGCGAGTAGGAATAGATTATTAGAGACCTACTTACCGGTGTTTATCTTCGCTAATAAGATAATTTATATTACTCGGTATCCTATATTCTTTTATAACTAATTTATAGTATAAGGTAATATAAATATTTAGCCGATATTAATTATTAATAAATTTATTACCTTTCGTAGTATTATCCTCTATCTAAGGCCTTATCTATAGCTTAGAAGTCTCCGTTAACGGTAAGATCGGGCCTACCGAGTTAGCGGGTCGAGTTTTCCGCCGGTTCCTAGTTACGGCATTACCTACTAGCGTAGTAGATCGACTTCTTAGATTATTAATTACGGCAGTAGCTATAAACCCTAGTAAGAGTTAAAATTAACCTCTAGTAGCCTTAATCTATTATATAAAAGAGACCCGCTTAGTTAATTAATTAGATATAAGTAAAGAGGTTAATTTCGCGAAAAGTATAAACGTCCTAGTAATTATATTAGTTATAATAAAGGGCGAAGGGTTCACCCTTAGATAAGCCTATATTATATTTAAGAAATCCGGCTTTAAAAACTTCTCTTTTAGCTAGTATCGGAGTAGTCTAGGTATAACGACGATCTACCGTACGTATTCCGATAAACTATAAGATTTTAGGTAATAAAGGGGAGATTAGATACGTCTAAAGCTAGGGGCGAACGGCTAGGTGCGTAATACGGTAGCGTACGATTTCGTACTAGCTATTATTAATATAGTCTCGATAAGTAGTAAGTAAGTAAGCTTATATACCCCGGTATACTTAGAGTAGGTAGGATCGCTTAGTCGTATAGAGATAATATCTAGCGCTAGGAATACTCTAAATAGTACTAACTTCTCTATCGTAATGCCCTATTATATATAGAATTTCTCCCTTATATCTTTTATACGTAAACTCTCTATCTCGCTTCGTTATTCTATAGTAAGTGTGTAGAAGCGACTATATCGAACGATATTATATCCGAGGTCTCTACGATTATCTACCTTTATATTAATAAAATAGAACCGATAGCTCTTATTCGCTTTCTACGTCTTAAAGCCTACGTTTACCTATTACTAAGGTATATCGCCGAGGAAGTATAAAGGGAATGCGATTACTCGGGTAGGTTACGGTAGCTCTAAAACGGCGCCTTAGTTAAAATATAGAAGATCCTATATAGTATTAATAACGTTATTAAAATTGCTGCTATAAGGCCCTAGCGTAATTAGAAAGATATTTATACGGCGTATCCGATCGTGAAACTATAAAGTAGTAAGCTAGATATACACCCCTATTAGACTCCTATAGGCGTTACGGTAAAGGCCGAAGCTATCGATAAAGATAAGAAGAGGTAATAAGAGGTATCTATTACCTAGTATAGAATCGAAGTAGCGGTAGAAATACTCTCGTCTATATATCTAGAGTTCTAACTCCGCTCTATACGGAGCTAAATAGTAAAGAGAATAAAAGAGACTATCGATATTAATAAAATAGTAAACGATATTAGACTATATCTAAATACTTATTTACGGTAAAGGAATCCGGGGTCTTTAGTTATCTTAGGTGTAATCTAAAACTATATTTTAAGATTAATAGATAATCTAACCTTCCGAGATAAAAGAAAATATTTCTAGTAAGATAATCTCGTTTCTCTAGAAATATCGTAACTTATAGAAGTTTAGCGGTATCTCTAAATAGCGAAGGGCGTACTAGATTTTTAATTTTAGGCTTCCCTTATCTACTAGTAATATTAAGTTACGATAATCGAAACCCACCGCGATAACGCGCCCTATATACTCTATATTCGATTCCGAAGTATATAGGACCTAATTAGAGGGGAAGATAGATTAGGAGTTACGGTAGCGTACGAACCTCCTAGATATAGTACGGATCGAGCTAAGCTAGGATTAGGAATACTAAAGTTCCGTAGGATTAGTTCGGAATTCCCCGAAGCTAAAGTATATACTCTAAATAAGCTTAGATATAAGTATCCTCTAAAATAGTATTCCGGGGTCGAAGAAGTAGAGATACTCTATAGAAGTCGCTATAGTCGTATTTCTTTTCTACTTCTCTACTATTATAGCTAGCTTTTCATTCGTAAGCGGGATTAGTAAGCGACGAAGAGGGAGTTACGGTAGATAGCCCTTAGTCCTTCGTCGTAAGACCTAATAGCTAGATAGTAGACGAGATAGTATTAGATAGGGCTCTAGTATCTTTAGTATCTCCCGTAAGCTAGTATATTAGACTCTTAATATACCTACTTCTTCGCACTATAGACCTAAGGTAATATTAAAAGGTTAGGGGTCCTTATTATATATTCTAGGTTATAGTAGTAATTCTAATAAATTATCTAAGGGCCGGCGTAACTAGGGAGGTAGTATAAAATCGGGTATCGTAGGGGCTAGCTCGTAGAGCTCGGGGAGGCTATCTTCCGTTATATTTCTATCGAATTTAACTATAGGGATATCCTCGCTTAGTTTATTAGGTTGCGGTAGTATATCTTAATACTAATTTATAAGCTAAATCTCTTATAAGTTAATATTAATTAGTAATTAGTTTATTTAATTATATTTATTATTATTACTATATAATTACTATAATAACTCCCGTATCCTATCTTTAATTTCACCGATATCCTATCGATCGGTTAGAATACTCTAGGTAGGGTAATTGCGGTAGCGGGAAAGGTTACGATAACGCTACTATAGTTATCCGGCTAATTTAGATTAATAGGCTACTATCTAATGCTTTCATCTTCGGGTACGATGTCCTACTCTTATTAAGATATTTTTACGCGTTTAGTAGGCTATCCACCCGGTATCTATAAGGGCGCTAAATAACGAAAAGAATTAGTAATACGCTAGCTTCGGTAGACGCGTAAGATAGTTATCTATAACTCTCGCTACCCTTAAATGAGATATCGAAATCCTAATATTTATACGGTAGATTTTATACCTCGTTAACTTAGTAAGCTATATTAGTACGAAATCTTTTATATCGGCTAAACGCGCTAAGCCCTCCCCTATATCTATAAATACCCCTTATTTTCTCCGTAGATAATCTAGTTAATCTAGTTACTAAATATTATCTATATACTCTTATACTTAACGAGCGTAAACGCCTTACGGTAGCTAGATAGACTTTTATAGGAGTTTCGTTTATATAAGGTTAATTAGTATACCCGTAATAGTATACGGACGAAACGGTACGCGCTATACCGATAAACCGGTATTAACTATTAGAAAGACTAATTAACCTAAGGCCGTAGTACTAAATCTAGAACCCGATTCTTAGGTTTTATAGACGGTAGATAGTAAAACGCCTAATTCACCTATATTAGTAAATTCTTCGGATCGTATTATACCTAGCCTACGAGATTCTAATACCCCGCCTACGGACGTTACCCCCCCTCTTTCGGTACGATAGCGCGTCGTAAAAGTAGCTTTAGGCCCGAAGAAGAGGAAAAGAAGACTAGTTATAATAGTAGAGAGACTTAATAGTAGAGATACTTAGAAGGTCGGAGTATTAGACCGTAATATTTATTAGAATATATTTCTTTATTATAGTAACGAGCCTTAGGTCGAAATTCTATAAAATACGTATAGTAAAGATATTAACGTAGATTTAAGAGAGGCGTAGGAAGCTAGAAATAAGATTTTCGATAATATTAAGAGCTATAAGTATAAGGTCCTCGGACGTATACGAGTAAGTATTACCCCTACTTCTAAAACTTATATACTTACGGTAAACTAGGACTATATTAATATATAGTTTATCGTACTAGAGTATTAGCGGCTGCGTATATATCGGATAAAAGAGCTCCTAGTTACCTTTTTCTCTAATATTTTTAACCTACTAAACTTTTATTACGTTTAGTACTATATCGATAGCTATATAGACTTCGAAAATTCTTCTAAGCTTAATAAGTTCTATATACGATATAAGACGTTCTACCGTAGCTCCTATTAAATAGTATACTTACTTATTTATATAGTAATTTATATAAACTTAGGCGTCGAGGTTAAAGTTTCTATCGACGCTAAAGGTACTCTCGGCGAACTCGAAGCGCGGTAAAAGCTATTAAGATTCTATAACCTTATTCCCCTATACGTTAATTTTAGGAACGTAGAGAGGAACGATTTTAAGGAATTAAAGAGGCGCTACCGTAACGAGAAGAAGAAGGTAAAGATCCGTAATAACCGGGTCCTTATAGAGGAGTTCGTTTCGCTAGGTACTCCGCCTACTAAAGATTTAGTCGAGAAGGTTACTAAGGCTATAAGAGACGGTAGAGATAATAGGCGCTCGGGTCTAAGATCTAGGGAGGATAATTTAGATCTATAGCTATAAAAGTACGAGGTAGAACGATTAGCACGATATAGGGCGTTTAATTATATTTACTAGTACTTAATACCCCTTACTACGATAATACGGTAGTAGGAGTACTCTATAGCGGTTAATAGAGTCTTTACTTTTTTATAATACCCTTTACCGCGATTTCTCTAGAGCTCTTTACTATAACTTATCTTTAACGAGCTATAGCTAAATCTTATCTAGTATATCCTCTATCTATCTTACCTTATATAGCGCGATTATAGCTAAATATTATAAAGTCTACTTAGGCTTAATTCCCCTTAAATATTTTTCCCTTCTTTTCTCCGGTTTACTTTACTTTACTTTACTTCGATTACTTACTCCGATAGAATTTAGACCCTACTTCTCTTTCCTTTTACCTTACTATAATAGTAACTCTACCTCTCTATAATCTAGATTCTTAACGTTCGTTATCTTAAGTTCTTCTTATATTAGGCTTTTATTATCTCGTTTAGCTTAATCGCACGAAGTTATACTTAACTTACTTCTTATCTTACCGAAGCGTAAATAAGATTAGCTATAGGTAGGAGAGGTAGTATACTTAGTACCGGCGTAAGTAGCTCTAGTCCTTAGTACTACTACCGTAACTCTAAGGCTAATACGTAAGATAGGCGAAGGAGAAGGAGAAGAAGCCTATAAATACTAGTAATATAAGCCGAGCGATACGATCTAAGTAAGTTCGGACTATCGATACCTTAGTAGCGTTAAGAGGTACTAAGGGAGCTCGCGATGCTAGAAAAGCTATATCTAAGTAGATATTCGTAATAGAAAAGGTTATACTAATAGATAACTTAGACGATAAGGATTACGAGAAGGTTATCTTTATTAATAATAATACTAAAAAGCCTACTATAGTACTATTCCGCACGACTAAGAAGGCCGAGCCTATAGCGATATTATAGAGAACTTTTATCGCTAAGATATAGAGCGCTAGAGATTAGCTTAGTACCGCCGAAGTAGGTAGCTTCTTAAGTAAAGAAGAATATAAAGTAATATACCTCTAGAGTAACGCGTATATATTCCTAGAGCTTATTAATAGTAAGGGATATTTACGTTTAAAGGATAACGTTATAGTAGCTACCTAAGCCTTAAGGACTAGTAGTATATTCTTAAAAGCTACCGTAAGTTAAAGTAAACTAAAATTCGACGAATATATAGTACGTGTAAAAGCTTTACGCGTAAAGGCTATAGCCTTTAATAAATAGGCTAATAAGTATATTAAGGCTATAGAATTAATTCGAGATAATAAGGACGCGGTAGTAGATAAATAGAAGCTAGAAAAGTATAGAATAAAGTTCCTAGGTAATAAAATTCTATTAATACGCCTTAAACTCGATAAGTTTATAGAAGCGAATAATAATTATCTAACTACTATAGCGGAAAAGATTAGAGGGGAGATATCGGTCCTCTTAGCCTTCGTATATAAGGCTAAGAAGAATCTTCGAGCTCTAATCTAGCTAAAAGTTACCGTAGACCTAAAACTACTACGTAATATTATAAAATATAGCTATTTCGAATTATAAGCCTAGTAGATCTAAGTGTTACCTTTATAAATATATAAATATAATTATCGGAGATATAAGCTTCCCGCTAGAAAGGGTAACCCGGTCGCCTAATACCTATTTCCTATATAGTTCGAGAAGGGATCTCGCGAGGATGCGCTACCGTATATTAAATTAGAACCTAACGATAATAAACCGTCTAAAGTATCTCTTAGTCCTCCTCGTAAGCGCGCCCGATAAGAATACTATAATATCTAAGGCTTAAACCTAGGTATTAGAGGATAACGAAATTTATAATATAGATAAGAGATCTTCGGGGTCTAAAGAAGAGGAAGAAGAGGAAGAAGAGGAAGAACCTAAGATACCTATTCCTCCTAAAGTTATAAGCGTAGATAGTAGTAATACTCTAGAGGATACTACCGTAACTACTACCGGAAAGGAGGCTCCTATATCTAGAGAACTAATAACGGATTAGTATAATAAGGATATTCGGGATTCTAATAGTAATAGTCCCTCGGATATTACTAACGCTAGATAGACTAGCGATAGAGTAGATACTAAAGATCTTATCGATATAGTATCTACTATAATAGTAGCTATAGAAAAGACGGGAAGCGACGCTATCGTAACCTATAAAAAGAAGTGCGAGGGTAATATATATAGCGGTAAGATAGATAATAGTACTACGGGAAAGGATAGGGAGAATAATAGTATAGAGGGGGATTATATTTTAAACGTATCTTAATAGACTTACTTAATAGGTTTACTTACGGGATAGATACTACCGTAACTACGAGGAAGGGGTTAAGTTTAGAATTATAGGTAATATAGTAAGTCGGTAACACCTTCTCTAATAGTATAATAATATCTTCGTTTAGCTAACTTCTACTATTATTATAAATTATTCGAGATTTAGCCTATTATAATACGACTACCTTTTTATAATAGGCGTCTTATAATCTTTTTACGACAGTCCTATCTAGCGGTTAATAATATAGAGGCTAAGCTACCGTAAGCTTCCTAGGTAATAGAGATATCTTACCTACCTTCTCTCTTAGATTTCTTATAATATAATCTCTATATTACTAAAAGTACCTTCCGTAATATTTCTTACTTATATAGAATTTTATACTTAGGTCTATAATATAATATAAGGTAGAATAACCTAAGATATAGCCTACTTACGCGAATACCTTAGTTCGTAAATTAGGAGAGTATACGGTACGCTCCTATATATAATAGTCTCGATTAGATATTATAGAGCTACCGTAATAACACCGTCTACTCTTAAGATCGGTATTAACTATAGTACGGAAATTAGTAGTATTACGGAGTTACTACGGTACTTATAACGCTACCCTTACGACACTATTATATATCTAATACTAAGGTTTATAAGACACCGAATCGTTCTTATTATCGAGTTATTTCGGGACTAAAAACGCTACCGTAATATAACTATAGAAATTCTTTAATAGATTCTTTATATATATAGTTCTATTTTATATAACGGATTATACATAGTAGTTTTAATAGAACCCTAGTAACACGGGATTCTCTAAATAACGGTTAAGATTGCAAGCACGGACTAAGATAAACATAGTTTTAACACCGTTACCACTAATAATAGTTATATGAAATCTACGAGAATCAAATTTTACAGCTAAACAGGTTCCATCACCGTAATTTATGATACACTGTTTAAAGACCGTTGCACAAAAGAAGAACTATAATGATACCGTAACTTCGATCCTTGGCACTCCGCTAAGGTAGTTATTGTCTCGATGCGGGGTTTCCTAGTTCGATCCTTATGGCTTAGGTGTCGCGCCAATTACTAAGCCGGAGTCGAGTTGCGCCGCGATTAGTAAACGCACAGCAATACATTTGTAATAGATTTGCCCCGCATTCGTCCGGACGAAAAGACTGTTACAGTGGTTTTATAGTATTTTTCTTTCAGTATATCTGTAGCTAACCTCCTGCTACTGTGAAGTTGACGTCGGTTTGTGCTACTGCTGGACGAGCCAGGATGTCTTCTCAGTGGGTAGATAAGCCGTATTCTCTTAGTTGTACTGATCCATTCTCAAAAGATGTACGTTTGTCATTTCTCTGCTGAGGTTTTGCATCACTTAATGTATCCTCAGTCTTCCCACGCGGCATACTATGTTGCAACGCAGATGGCACTTGCCCACAATGGCATTCTCCGAGGGTTGAACTCCATCTACCTCCAAGCGACGCACATACCGCGCGAAGACCTGGACGCGATTCGAGACTTCCTGACATATTGCCAGTGCTGGTGTGAATCCATGCACCACCACCACGATGCCGAAGAAAAGGTTTTCTTCCCGAGCATAGAGCTGATATCAGATGTCCAAGGAATCATGGAACGCAATATAGAGCAACACCGAGCATTCACGCCGGGATTCGATCTGTTTCAGGAGTACTCTCGGACTTGTCTTCCCGAAGACTATGACGGACGGAAGATCAGGAGCCTCATCGAAGTTTTTGCGGAGCCATTAACTCAACATCTGCATGACGAGATTGAAACTCTGCGAGGTCTCGACATGTACGACAGCGGGCGTATACGGCAAGCTTATCTGCGTTTCGAAAAAACCCTAATGGCTACAGACAATGTTAGACGTACTTTGACGTATAAGGGAGTTTATTAACGTCACTGACTCTGTCTTAGTATCGAATCGCCCCCCTCGTGTTTGGAACCGCAGACAGGAGCTTCGAAGGCGGCATGCATAACTTCCCGTCTGTACCATTCTTTGTGCCTTACGTCATTCACTACTGGTTTGCTAAGCGACATCGTGGCGCTTGGCGATTCAATCCGTGCACTATTTGGAGGGATCGCAGAGAATTGGCCTTCAAAGTGTAAGCACAATGCCTTAATTGCACTCCACACGTGTGGCGGTTCTTCAAGTAATGGTCAAGTGGCTGAGCGAGCAGCGGGCCGACAATCGTGAGGAGAATAAGGATGGCACAAGTCCTCTTGGTGTTGCTGCACAGTTTGGACACCTAGAGGTGGCCAAATGGCTGAAGGAGCAGGGAGTCGACGTGGGTGAGAAGGACTTGCCATACTCTAGGGGTCTTCTATATTGCAGCGACTCTCGTATTTTACCTGGTAACAATTTTAACGATTCATACTCTATGTCCAGGCCCACAACAACCCGCACGCTAGCATCGGAGTCCATAAGATAATCTTCTGCTAGCCGATCTAGCCTCTTCTTCTTCTGCGAGTATGCAACTTCGATGATGACCCCAGGATATCGTGCGTCGTCGTGCCAAAAAGAGGCATCCGGCTCGTACTTCGATTTCGTGTTGGAGGGAGCATGTTCTACAGGGAAATGTATCTCAGTGGATCGGGCAGGGCGCACTTTTAGCGCGAAACAAGCTGCCCTGCCTGATCCGCTCCGTATTGCGTTCAACTAACTTCGGATCGCGTCCTCCACTCCGTCAAGGAATAGTTCGTGTATTCCGGTGGGCATGCGAACGACAAGCCGATGGGTCTCTCCGTTGTAATCATACCTGCACGAGCTCTGTCGTTAGCCACCGCCTCTATCGCATTAGGAGCACACGCACCGTATCTTGTCCTTCACGTATCCCGATAGCGCCTCGTCTCGACCAAGCTGGCGCTCTATCTCATCGTATTCTCCCCGTGCAAGTTGGAACTCTGTCCAGGGGTCTTGCTTGGTGTGCCTTGCAGCTCGGATGGTTTCAAAAGCGCGATAACTCGTTGGGCTTGCGGGACGGGCTTCTCGTCGGTCGGCGGAGGCGTCAAGGGGTGCTTTACGAAGCTCGAAGGTGGGGTCGTGTCTTTTTTCTGTGCTCTGGAAGCCTGCGACGTAGACATCGCCATATGTTGCACTGCATCGCGAAGTTGCACGATGGTTGTCGCGTAGACTGATCGCGGTTTAGAAGCTGGGCGCTCTGGTTGACTCAGCAACAGCCTCGCAAACGCCAAGGCTGATGCGTCGACTGTGAACCACAACAGCACCGAGCTCGAAACGAGTGGATCTTTTTCCACCGGCACCACTCGAGATCAGCGAACAGCCTCGTATTTCTCTTGCGAATTACAAAGATAGTCAAATACGAATTCGATCTACAGCAACATGTCTTGTTTTCGAGTCTATGACACCACCACGCCGCCGGTGACCTGCACGTAAGAGGGTGGTGGCATTGAAAATAACAACGAAGGCACCTAAAACGCTTCCAGATATGAAGTCAGCGCGTAGGGAGGTCTCCCGCTATATTACAAGGGGAGTGGAATTATTCAGCCTTGCCTGTGGATCCATTTACGTGTAGAAATGCTTGGCGTTGCCGCTCGGTATATGTTGTTTCCCGGTGGAACAATGATGGCCTCGGTAGACAACCTGTGTATATTATATATGAAGAGGATATGGGCCTTCGAATGGCTCCCTACATGTAGGACATGAACTCCTAATAGCTTTCTAATGATTAATACACTCCTTGCAAAAAGCATGTCCACAGCCTGTCACCGCGTTGATCCCCGTAATCTGATAAATCGGGCAGTTAACCGGAGAGCGTTCGTTTCGCTGGCGAGGTTTGTGGACTGAAGCCTTAGTGACCCTCTTACGCACCGCCGATATGACGAGCTTAATACAGTGTGTTAACTGTCTCTATTGCCGGTCCAGTTCTTTGTTGGTGTTATCGAGCTTCCTTTAGAGGTTCCTCGCTCGTCGCCTCTAAGAATGTGCGATTTACTATAAAACATTGAGAAGGGCGAGTCTGTCGTCGGTCGAGAAATGTCAGAAGTCTTGAAGAAGCACAAATGGCTGGTGGACACCGCGTGGCTCCTCAGCGCGAGAATATTGAATCCTCGGATCCAGAAACCACTGGCGGTCCTTTAACGCGTAGATAGGATTGTCTAAGGCTTTATCTTCCACGTCATCCATCAACTCCGTCTTCCACACCATCCAATCGCTGAGATTATAGTCCTCGTCGCTGGATTCGTCGTCTTCGTCGTCCTCGTCGTCGCCGCAGTTACAGTCCTCATGATCGGTGGCGTCATGGTCCTCATCATCACTGGAATCAAGGACGATTGGCGAATCTGGTAGGGCAATCAGTCGAATTCAACGTGATCAGACACGGATGGAACTCACCGAGCGATGTTCCAGAATCAGATTAGGAGCTTGACAACCACTCGTTTCGGGACAGTCCCCAACCCACAGTCCCATTTGGATTATTAATCATCCCCAGCCACACCACCCGCAGATTTGTATAGCGCACAAACTTCTCTTCTCCACCACGTATGCTACGTACATGCGATTTATATCACGACTACGGGGAATAGGTCCGAATAGATAGCTCTATAAACCGCGTATCTATATATAGTATCATGATATATAGATATGGTATAGGTGTAGTGCGTGGAGTGTGGTGGGGTGCGTGCTCAGCCCTATATCTTAGCGAGTCTTAGCACATCTGCATCGGCAAATCTCAAAAGTTTATGTTACAGCTTTTTGCAAAAACACTGGCCACGGCGCTAGTGGGAGAAAAAAAAATTGCGCGACTACGAGAAATTGGCCTATAGGCAAAATCGAGTATGTAGCCACCGTAGACCTTATAAATAGCTGTAACATAGATAGAATTAATACATTATTATTACACCTCGCTCTTTATAAAATAATTAGTCTAAGTATCAGTTATGTAGCGATATGGCCAAACATCAGCTATGTAGCCAACCATTAGCCATGTAGCCAAATATCAGCCATATGGCCAAATAATAGCTATGTAGCGATGTGGCTAAACATCAGCTATATAGCCAAATATCAGCCATATGGCCAAATAACAGCTATGTAGCGATGTGGCTAAACATTAGCTATGTAATCAGCGATGTAGCTATGTAGCCAAATATTAGCCATGTAGCTAAACATCAGCCATGTAGCCAAATATCAGCCATATGACCAAACAATAGCTATGTAGCGATGTGGCCAAACATCAGCCATATAGCCAAATATCAGCTATATGGCCAAGCAACAGCTATGTAGCGATGTGGCTAAACATCAGCCATGTAAATATCAGCGATATAGCGATGTGGCTACATGGCAGCTATGTAACCTATTTACCTAGTAGCTACATAGCCTATTTACTATAGAGCCTATCAACTATATAGCTACATTGTTATCGTTGGGAATCAGCCTCAGCCCTATATGCTTGGCACGTAGCATAAATATGACACGTCTCCCATAGAACCAAATCAAGTCGTTCAACTATTCCAAAGGTTATTGTTTGGCCACGTGGCTGATGTTTAGCTACATAGCTGATATTTAGCTATATGGCTGACGTTTGGCTATATGGCTGACGTTTGGCTATATGGCTGACGTTTGGCTATATGGCTGATGTTTGGCTATATAGCTACATCGCTACTGTTTGGCCATATGGCTGATGTTTGGCTACATAGCTGATATTTGGCCATATGGCTGATATTTAGCTATATAGCTGACGTTTGGCTACATGGCTGATATTTGGCTACATAGCTGACGTTTGGCTACATGGCTGACGTTTGGCTACATAGCTGACGTTTGGCTACATGGCTGATGTTTGGCCACATCGCTATATAGCTGTTGTTTGGCCATATGGCTAATGTTTGGCTACATGGCTGATGTTTGGCTACATAGCTACATCGCTGATTACATGGCTAATGTTTAGCCACATCGCTACATAGCTGTTATTTGGCCATATGGCTGATATTTGGCTATATGGCTGATGTTTAGCCACATCGCTACATAGCTATTATTTGGCCATATGGCTGATATTTGGCTATATGGCTGATGGTTGGCCACATCGATACATCGCTACTGTTTGGCTACATGGCTGATATTTGGCTACATAGCTGACGTTTGGCTACATGGCTGATGTTTGGCTACATAGCTACATCGCTGATTATATGGCTGATATTTAGCCACATCGCTACATAGCTGTTGTTTGGCCATATGGCTGATGTTTGGCTACATAGCTAACGTTTAGCTATATAGCTGACGTTTGGCTACATAGCTAACGTTTGGCTATATCGCTATATAGCTGTTGTTTGGCCATATGGCTGACGTTTGGCTATATAGCTATATCGCTGATATTTAGGCTAATTATTTAGCAAATAGCGAGGTCTAATAATTATCTATTAGTTCTATCTATTTAATAGCTATTTAAAGGGTCTATAGTGGCTATATACTCGATTACACTTATTAGCCTATTTCTCGTGGTCGCGCAAATTTTTTTTTTCCACTAGCGCCGTGGCCAGTGTTTTTGCAAAAAGCTGTAGCACGCTTTTTTAGATATTATCGAAAAAATCAGGTTTTAGCACGATTTAGCACGTTTCGCACGTTCCGCCTATGTCTAACGCTTTCAGCCATATTAGCAACCCGGGTTGCTAACACCCGAAACACCGGGAATAGCAACCCAAAAATTTTGGCCGCACGAACCCCCGAAGGCCCCCGAAGGCCTTGCGACCGTGGCCCAGCGCACCACTATGATCATCGCTGGGCGGATCACCTATGCATTACCCCGAGCACCACCCCGGGTATCACCCCCGCGAGAGAATCGGCCGAATCGACCGAATTTGGGGTCTGATTTTAGGTGGTGTTGGTGGTTCATCCCCTATAGCCTTCCCGAGTGTTTTGGTCGATCATGAATATTAAAAAAATCAAAAAAATCAAACTTTTTAAAATCACGTAATTTGCTAAAAAATCGTGATTTTGCTAAACCTGCTAAACCTGCGAAACCTACTAAAATCGTGATATTAGTACGCGCATTTGCTAATTGCGATAAAATCACGATTTTACCTATATTTCCGGAGTTAGCAAATCCGGATTTAACATAAACTTTTGAGATTTACCGATGTATGCGGAGTAATTATAGTAGAGGCATAGTATTAATCCTTCTACTCGGCGACAGCGAGGTCGTACGACAGTAATATTATAGATATATATACACTTAATAGCTCCGGAGGGTCGCCTAGCCTAGGAGACGCTCCGAGCTAAGGTATATAGCCATCCGAGCGCTATATATAGAGTACTAAGGGCCAAAATTTCGTACTTAGGTATATAGGCTATATAGTTAATTTAGAACCGGAAAAACTAACCGGAAAAACTCTAAGACCTCTTAAAAAGTCGATTACGAGACTTTTCGAATCTATATCTCCTTCCTATTCGGGGTTAGCGCTTATTTCCCCGTTCGGTTAGTTAGGTTAGTAGCCTATAATCCTATAAACCGTAAGATTTCTCTACCTCCTCTACCTCCTCTACCTCCTTAAACTATTTATAACTAGGTCCCTAATTACTCTACTATGCCACCTATTACGTTATATAGCGACGTTATTAAGGAGAAGAAGAGGCGTGCTTTCGCTACCTTCTCTACTACCTATAAATAAGCTCCGTAAGAAGGCGAAATCGTCGCTAGTAAATAGGCGGGTATCTTACGGCTTTAGGATTAGTCGTGCTTTAAAGGTTTTACTATAGTTATTACCTATAAGGATAAGAAAGCCCGTAAGAGGGTTATAATTAAGTATAGTCGCCACGGTAAGAAGACTCGCGATACTCGGAAATATAGCGAGAAGCGATAGCGACCTATTTATAACGTTAATTAGCTAGACTATAAATAGAAGATATAGGTTAGCTATTATAAAAGAACCGACGATTAGAGAGTTTATATCGTTAATAACTAGTATAATTATAATATACTCGACGATCTATTCGAACTCTCTAAGTATTATTATCGCGACCCTAATCGTAAGAAGGCTAAGGCTTAGGGGAGAACCCTCCTCGCTAGCGCTCTACTATATAGTAAGGCTAGGAGGGTTATAAGAACTTAAGGCTTATCGCTCTCGAAGATAGAGTACTATAACCTCTCGGTTAAAGGGCCCGTAAGGACCCCGTATAAGGAGATATAATTTACTCTACGTACCCTAGAGTACTAGGGCTTTAGCGTACGTCTTAGAGAGAAGTACGTCGTTAGAGAGAATATTCGTTAGTCTCGAGAGATCTAGTTCTTCTTCTTTACTAGCCTACGATAAATCGCGATAGCTAGGAAGTTCGCTAGTTATTTTCTAGTTATTACTAATACGACGTTTAATACGAACGTAAATCGCTTACCTTTATCGGTTCTCGTCTATATAACGAATACTCTAAAGAGTATCCCGATTACTTATTACTTTATTAAGTCGGAATCAACCGATACGTTTCTCTTTATTAATAATTACTAGAAGGATTTATTCTTCTACGATAACTATAGGGGGCCGAAAGTTATACTAGATAACTTTACTACTAGATTAAGAGTAGTAATAGTTAAGACCCCGCTATTACCGTTATTAGTTAAGGAGGTAGGAATAGAGATTACGTACTATCTAGGCTATTAACTCGATAAATTAGGAAGCGATTACGACTTTTAGCTATATAATTAGTATGCGGCTAAAGTAATTAGGAAGCGACTAACTCGTTCGGGGTATCCTTAAGAAACTAAAGAAATACTAAGAGGTCTAGTATAGAACTAGATTTAGTCTCCTACTATTAATAATGCGGAGCGAAATCGTGAGATTCTCTATACCTATTTATATAATAGGGATGACACCTATCTACGCGAGTACTACTAGCGTTAAGAGACTTAATTTATAAGGGTATATATAAGGGCTAAGGCGAACCTTAGTACCTTATTATCCTAGAGGGGTAAGAGTATATATCTAATAGTGAAAGAGGCTACTAACCGATATACTCCTCTAGGCACGAGTATCGAGAAGATTAGTAAGGAGGTTAATAAGTTAATTAATACCTACGAGAAGGAGATTCAACGTTAGAAACGTAGTACTCCTCGAGTTATTAACGTAAGTCGTTAATTCTTTATTAGTCTTCTCGGTCGTTGTTATAGATATAAATATTATAACCTTAATCTAATTAGATAAGGATACTTAGCATACTTGGCGTAGGCCTACATCCCAATATTCTACTCTATAGACTTAATATTATTATCTTTATCCACCTATATCAACCCTTATAGGTTTATTCCTCAACAGTCGTATTACTTATAAGGCTACTAAGATAGTCTATAGCTAGCTTATAGAGGCAAAAGAATAGCTACGAGACGTGGAAACTAACGAATTAGATCCACTATAGCGAGGTGATAGTCGATGTGAGAGGAATTGTAACTTTCCTAATTAGTATAGCCTCCCCTATAAATGTTGGCTGTATCGCTATGCATCTACGGGAGAATGCATCCCTTTGTCGCTTATCTATCCGAGGTGGCTATATAATCTACCTAAGGTTATTATAGGTTGGGAGATAAGCTTTAATACTAACATCTTATTAGCTAACTACTATACTATGCATGTGATATGGACAAATGGCTTTACTTGCCCATTGGGCAACTTTGCCGACTTGGCGTCTTAGTAGTAGCTACTTGCAGACGCCCGCATCCTTTGTAGATAGATAATTAATCTATTAATTATACTCATCAACTATATACTTCCGCATTAGTAGTAGTAATACTATGGTTTCGTCGTCGACTACACCATTAATTATATAAGACACGATCTAGGTCCACTATTACTAAAACTAAGTAAACGTCGTCGAACCTCGTAGTAGTTACCCTATAAGTCTCTCCCTCGATAACGAAGCTATCTATAATAGTTTCTATCTATACTAGCTTCTGTATCTAACACTATCTCTCTTTATCGACGATTAACTCGTTATCTACGCTAATTTACTACCTTATTACCGAGTCGTCGAGCACCTTCCTTACCGAGACTATAATAAGCCTTCTAGCGACTTCGTTAGGCGCTAACTACCGAAGGCTCCTAAGTCCTTCGCTTTCTTATCATCTTTATTCCTTAGGTCTCGAAGCTTTCCGTAAACTATAATAATCTAATTATTATTATCTCCCTATATAACGTTCTATCGTTCCTAAAGAAGTTGTTAAGTAAGCCTTTTATCTCGAAGCTTTTATCGAATCTAGCTATTAAACCTCGTAAGGGATTGTAGAACCTCTTATTCTTATTATTAGATATATCACTACTTCTTACTATAAACCTATTAAGTTCTACGATAACCTTAACGAAGGCCCGAGCACTAGGTCGAGGTTAGCTTTAGTAGACCCTAAAGCATTTAGCTGGCCTAGTAACTAGGTATACGATAAGAGAAAATTCCGTATAGACCTTAGAGACTTCTTATACTAAACGTCGGCGATTAGAGCGAGTCTATAGAAGCCTCCCGTAGACGATATCCTTACTAGCGATAACTTATCCTTATTAATAACGCCGACGGTGTTAAGTCTTACTAATCCCCGAAGCTCTATAGAATCTACGTCGGCAGTAGGCGAAGGTTCGATAAAAACCGCCTCTATACCTTATAACGAGGAAACCTCCTCGGCGTTAGGTAACTACGCCGAGAAAGTAATAGCTCCTAGCTTTAACGAAGCGACATAAGCTATTATTAATACAGCTATCGAGTAAGTACTCCGCCGGATTTAAGCCGATAATCTATCTCAGCGAGGACTTCTAGGACTAACCGGACCCTAAGGTTTACCTAGTATTACTGCCGACGGCGGAAATAGTAGTAATCGTTGAAATCCCGCCGACATCGGCTTTTTTAATCCTATATATAACGATAAATCTGTTAGCTCCGGAGCTCCTAGCATAGAACACATCGGTAAGGATACGTACTTTCGCGATATACACCTATTTATCGAGTATACTAAGGATATCGCCACCCTAAAAGGTAACGATCTAGTACGGACTAATCTATAAATATACTTTAAAGGCACCGCCCTTAAATAGTGGGTATCCTAGGCTTCTAAGAGTAATAAACGTCTTATTAAGTTTGGATAAAGACTTAACGAATAGGAGCGAGTCCTTATTAGCCGATTCCGCGAACTAAGTAATATCGCTATAATATCGCTCTATAAGGAAAGATACTCTATGCGAGATACGTCGAGTCGTCGAGAACCCCGGAAGTATACGTTAAAGATACTACGGATAGCGAAAGATGCTAACCTAATAAGTATAGCTAATTAACTAGATATTATCTATAACGGTATCGATCTAGAACTTCGACGCGGTGACGTTAAGCGTTCTAAGGAATCGACTACCCTTAATAGTTTCCTAACTAACCTTAACGACGCTAAATATAACTAGTAGGTCTATATAAATAGGAACGTACGTCCTAGAGATAACGCCCGCTCTAGCTCTAGCGGAAGGCTCCTATAAGTAACTAATCGGCGAAACGATAGGCTTACTAATAATGGTTAGTATACTTCTCGTTAAGGCTTTTAGTAAGTGTACTAGTAGTAGCCGAGTTTCTAGCGGCAGTAGCCGTACTAGTAGTATCCGTATTAGGGTAATACTTACTTAAACTAGGCTAGGAATCCTAGTTACTACTAGAACTTTTAACGACGAACGCCGTTCTAGCTAAACGTAAACGCTCGGTAACTACCTTAAGATCGTCTATAAATCTTAGTAGGCGGAAACTCGTTAAACCTACCTTTCCGTGGCCGATAACAGCCGTACTAGGTTAAGTAGGAGCGTAACTAAAGATTTCCTTCTCGCCTAAAACTAGCCTACTATAGCGAGGTAGATAATAGCTAAGATAATACTATTAACCTTAATAACGAGTTTAACTAGAGTCGTAGTATATATTACATCTACTACGACGATAACGTAGTCGACGATTAGGATTAAGGTTAAGATAACACCTATAATTCTTATAACCCTACCGAGGATCTAGAAGTCCAGTTTACGAAACCCACCGTTACCGACGTATTCACCTATCGTAGCTACTTATCTAGCTTTACTAGTAAAAACTAACTATTTAGGTATCTACGTGCCGAGTGGCAAAACCCTACTAAGTATATCGCTGCTATAAAGCCCTCTGCCGAAAGTTTTATAAAGCCTCCGGCAAAAGACTCTAAGGATAACGCAGATCCTAATATAGACGAGTTATTAGAAGCTTATAGTCTAGTCGCCGAGACCGGCGACGAACTAAGGACCGTTATCGAGTCGATAGCGAAGCTTATCGGTAAACTAGGATATACCTTCCGCGGCTTCTATTACGTTACTTACTATATTAAAATTATAGCCGAAATAATTAAGGCTTACGTCGACTTAGGATATTTAATAACGCTAATCGATAAAGACCTACTCCACCGGTTATTACTAGAATTAAAACCCTCTAAGCTTTCGTCGGTAATATTAGTAAAAGGTCTCGGTAACGCAATCTATTAGAGTAGCGAATATGCTAGGTTATCGATAGGTATAGACGGAACTTTATATAGTAAACCTGCAACGTCTCGTCTCACCGTTAAAGTGTATATTATCGAAAACCTACGAGCTAACCTACTTATCGGTAACGATATAATCGTACCGTAAAAGATATACCTCGATCTAGCTAACTAGATAATAGCTATTAGCGCCTATTAAGGTATAACCGCCGAGATTAGCGCTATCGCAAAATTAACTCTAATCTACCGTGCTATTCGGGTAAAGGGCACTATTATCGTCCCCGCGATAACGATAGTATCTATTCTAGTCTCTTACTACGGACTCCCTAAGGATAGGGACTTCTTATTCGAACCTCGCTATAAAGGTAACCTTAGCTATAACGGCGGAGTCTTCGCTTATATTGTCGATTTATCTATCTCCTTCGTCTAGTTATATAATACTATAGATAAGCTAGCCCGAATTAACCGACGAGCGCGGTTAGGAGTAGTCGTCGAGTACGACTAAGTAGGAGCGTATCTCGTCGATAACTAATCGGTATCTCTCGCTACTAGCGGTTGGCTAATAAGGAAACCTAAGTAATTATAGAAAGCTAAGGTTATAAAAGGCTTCGCCGCGTTAGCAATAGCCGTAGCTATATTAGGAAGTGGAACATTTCTAACGAAGCCTTCGGTAAGCACCTCTATAGCTCTATAGATTAGTTAAGCTACCGAATCGGCAGCCGCACTAGTTATTATTAATCCGTTACTTAAGTACGTTATATATCGTGGAATTACCGTCTACGGCAACCTCGACGAAGCGAATAAAATAGCTTTAGTTGCTAACGATTACCTAACGACATCGGCAAATCTTAAAAGTTTATTTTAGTACGCTTTTTTGGATATTATCGGAAAAATTAGGTTTTAGCACGATTTAGCACGTTTCGCACGTTCCGCCTATATCTAACGCTTTTAGCTATATTAGCAGCCTAGGGTTGCTAACACCCGAAATAGTAACCCTAAAATTTAGCCGCACGAACGCCCGAAGGCCCCCGAGGCCTTGCGACCGTTACCCGAAGGCCTTACGACCGTGGCCCGAAGGCCTTACGACCGTGGCCCATTAGCAGCGCACCACTATCATCGCTATGCGCAATACCAGAGGCAACACCCCGAGGACTACCACGAGCACCACCCCGGGCACCACCCCCGCGAGAGAATCGGCCGAATCGACCGAATTTGGGGTCTGATTTTAGGTGGTGTTGGTGGTTCATCCCCTATAGCCTTCCCGAGTGTTTTGGTCGATCATAAACATCAAAAAAATCGAAAAATCGAACTTTAAAAAATCACGTGATTTGCTAAAAAATCGTGATTTTGCTAAACCTACTAAACCTGCTGAAATCGTGATATTAGCACGCGCATTTGCTAATTGCGATAAAATCACGATTTTACCCGTATTTCCGGAGTTAGCAAATCCGGATTTAATATAAACTTTTGAGATTTGCCGATAGATCTAGGAAGACTAAGGTACTACTATTAATATCCCTAAGGAGGAATAGATACCGATACTATTAAAGCCTAACGTAGACTTGAAGCCCGGAAGGGTATATCCTTTAGGCTAAAAGGATAGAGAAGTTATCGACGAGACGTTCGATAAATTATATAGCTAGGGAAAGATAATATAGTCGATATAACCGACTAAGTTTAGCTATCTAGTCTTTATAGTCTAGCGTAATATACTAAATAGTAGGAAGGGCCGTATCGTCGTTAATATTCGCGCCCTAAATAAAATTACCGAGACGGATTCCTATCTAATACCTCTGCAGACTAATATTATTAGCCTAGTTACTAGCTATAAATATATCTCTACGGTTAACGCTACGGCATATTTCTACTAGTTTCTTATTAAGGCTATAGATCGGTATAAGCTTACTATAGTATTATATCGTAGCTAAGAATAATCGAATATCGCCTTAATAGGCTATAAAGGCTCGCTACTATATATCTAGCGGTAAACTAATAGGCTACTACGTACGCTACGAGAATTCACGAGAGTATATATTAACGATATTATTATCTTCTTAAATACTCTCGACGAGTACCTTAGCTACCTTTATTAACTTTTTAGACTTTATTAAGAACGAAGAATTTACCTTAGCCCGGCGAAATCCTTCCTAGGCTACCCCTCTATTATGCTATTAGGCTAGCGTATCGATAGCCTTAGTATATCTACTTCATCGGAGAAGATTAAAGTAATCTAAGCCCTAAAGTTTCCGGCGTTACTTCGTAACCTCGAAATCTACCTAGGACTCACCGGTTAGCTAAGGTTATACTACGCAATAGGGCCGGGTAACCTAATTTAGGGTAGGGTGGGTTAGGTTAAAATAGTACTTAGGGCCGGGTTAGGGTCGGGTTATTAAAATTAGACGAAAACCCGACCTAATCTACCCAAAAAAGGGTTACCTATGGGCCGACCTAATATTATATAATAATATCTACTATCTATATAAGTAGTTAGTATAATAATTAGAGGTTAGTCGATATTATATATTTTTAAGGTTCTAGAAAACTAGAATATAATTATAATTATTATTATAATAAT
>JAABUP010003342.1_pt1 | contig 28480 bp, 35 predicted proteins | sample 5559201 | NCBI WGS metagenome assembly JAABUP01 (sample SAMN10711887, study PRJNA513373) | rock metagenome | isolation source: Antarctica rocks | place: Antarctica | reverse complement strand
GCAGGTGAAGGTGCGTTAGAGGTCATGCAGTTCAGTTCCTTTGATAGGACTTTGTATGTCGCTTCCTGGTCTTGCCAAGAGTAACATACATGTATGCACGGTTCAGCCTGTAAGCGACAGGAAGAAGGCTACGGCGCAATTGACTTCTCCAAACCCTGACCCTGAAAACCGATAATGGCGTTCCTGAGGCGTTTGGCGTTCTTGACTATTGCAAAGCCCTGCTCCGGGGGCTCGGGACGATGCCAACTTCCTGGTTAGAGGGGTTAAACAGGCCTGGGGATGTGGCGCAGATGGAGGGAAAACCGGTGTTGGGCAAATGCCGGTTGTGCTCACACTCGCATCGGGAAGTTTCATGGTTGGCTACCATGGCCCTGCTTTCAGGGTGTGCTTCACTATTATTGTAAATTTGGATCCGGGATGACAGCGGGAGAAAGCACGGACTAAAGCGGGAACCATGTTTGGTTTGCCGTCGCTTGGGCGGGAGCTTCGAGGATGTCGGTAGCTACATTGAACTACTAGCTTAGAGAGAGGAAAGTCTCCGAGTACTGTTGAACCCTGTGTACTCGACTGCGAGGAGACTAAGGACTCTACGGCTAAGCTTCGTTAAGAGGAATGTTATGATCTTCATTGTTACACGCCCCTTAGTAACAGTTGCAAGGGTGGTGAAATCGAGATATCGCCGCTCATTTGTCAGTCGTACACAGTCCCTGATGTAGTGTTTCCTGGAAGAACCTGGGCGAGTCTGATGGAGGGTTTAAGGATTGTACCGTGTGATGAGGCGCGGTAGCTTCGAGAATACGACTATCGTGCCCTGATAGAGAGAGATCATTGTTTTCGAGAGCAAGTATGGTAACATAATCATGGGACTGGCGGTGCGCTGGTAAATAGATTCCTATTCAAACATAAAAAGGTCCAATATAACTTTATAGAGATATCGTAAGGCAACGAACATGGGTATCGACCAACGATTCATTGAGGATCCATCACATAAGAACGAACCAACCCCAGCTGAAAGATGCCATTCCACACTTAGTGGGACGTAGTATCTACTCTCGTAGGGTCATATCTTCACAACTGAGACCTCGCTCTGAAGCACGTCTCCATGCACTTCAGAATCTGTCCTCGGGATGGACTGATTCCCCACCGTATTCGCCCAGCCCTGAATCCATATGCTTATCTTTAAGGCCATCGTGGTAGCTCACGACAACCTCGGTCGTCTTCCTGATATCATTCGGCAGGATGCTCCGCTCGCTCTCGTGGTCAGGCTTGCTCGTGTAATGAATGGATGGCGGCTCTTTGGTGCTTCTCAAACCAGACGGCAAAGGATGGAGATGATACCCGTTCTCATCCTGGACGTGGTAGCCTTTTCTGCCGCGGGAAGATGCATGTGTAGTCTTACCCATGGCGCGAAAGACTAAGGGCCTTAAGGTCGGGATGCTGGCCGCGATTAAGATAACATACATTTCAGTCCTAGTGAAGGTTAGTTGGGGCGTACATCAACCTTACAGAGGAAACGAAAGTGCAGCGATGGGTAATACTCACGTAAACCAGAGTATCATATAGGTAGTTTCATCTGGAGAGAGCTACTTAGTTCAAATGTACGGCAACTTTGCAGGTAAGACTCTTACAAGTAAAATCAGCTCTGGCCGTCATCCTTGGGAGATATACAGTCTTCATTATTGCACACCCGGCGGCACTTGCTCGACGATCAGCTGCGCCTACCAAAGCCATAGAGATATCTTTGCTTACAAGACTCCTAAGCACATTACTCCTGCCAAACCCCATTTAGTGGCTCGCGACAGCTGAAGGTTCCACAAGATAGTGATCGGGAAGAGCGCAAGGGCAAGATCCGCAGCTACCCCATAGCCTAGGAAAATATCAGTGGGAGTCACTGGTAAATAATAGAGTCGAACTCACATCCTTGGAAAACCGCGTAGGTGGCCTGTACTTTCGGGTTCCAGCACTTTGCTTCCACTGTGGGATCCCATAGGGCCTTGGTTGGAGAACATTGAGCATAAGTGATTACGATCAAAGGGATATTGACGGCTATTAGAAGGATGTTGTAGCCGTGGAGGAACCACTTTTGAGCTCTATTATTGGCTGCTATGATCCGCAACAGAAAGAGTGCAAACGCGACTTTACCAAGACCGGTGGCGGCGATAGCGAAGGCGTGCGAAATCCAATCGTACTTGACAGCCATCATTCTTTGGTATGGTTCAGATAATACAGATGTCTTCCAATACCGTAGTGCATGCCCGCGGTATCCAGAGCGTTGGTAATAATACATATCACCTGATATCTGATTAACCGCGGTCATAGACAACTAGATGAAGAGAAACAAGTTGGGGAAGTTACCCATGTTATCACCATCCAGAAGTCGTCCCACCCTAGGTTATTGACAATCTTTATTCGAGTGAACAACCTCAGCGCGAGAACTGCGGTACCAACCACAGCTTCAGTCCAAACGATCGCTAGAAGGGCAGGAGCTTTGTCGAAATCCCCTCCCGGGGGTGGAGTGACAAGCACGTCCGACATTGTGCGAATTTTTAAGAAGGATGGACACCGGTTGTTTGAAGTAAGATATATCCAAGGGACAAAAGCGCCAACAGGACAAACGTACGTATGTACTCCCTATAAATTGACCTGACCTTAACATCTTGATAATAAGGATAAAGATATCACCGCTGCCAGAAGGGCGCAGGTCCAATCTGGGAAACAATTGGAAAAGATCAAGGATGGCTGATATGTGCTGCATACTAACGAGGAGGCTGTGGCACGGTTGAAGATCTACTTCAATCTTTCCTTGCGCCTAAACCCTACCCAGGTACAAGTACCAGTAGTCCCTGCAGTGAACGCTCCTGGAAGACCTTGCTGCATGTTGGCTCTTTAGTTTAAGACCTAGCCTATATCTCAGCTCGGGGTTCCAAGGCATGGAAGGTAAGCTGTTGTAAGTTTCAAGCTTGACCTGGATGATAAACACCGCTGCTCCATGCATGTGGAATGTCGCCAGGGATAATTCAGGTGTTGTGCTGTAGGCATTGGTGCGCAGTCCCTACGTCGTAAATCTTGATGAATATTGCAATATATTCTGTTATGTTCACTAGCTGGCCCGTCCACTTTAGCCAAGCCACTAAGGTAGGGTTACGGAACATTCCCGGCCGCTCCAAGCGATATACCGCTTCCCCGTGCGCTTCGCCATACCCTTGGGATCCTCCTGCACACGCTAATGTAGTTGCTACTTACCAAGATACTAAGGTACTCGTACCTACTGCACTGTCAAGACTTCAGAACTTGATAGCTTTACGACCTTTAGAAACGTACATGTGTGTTTAGTCACTGCATTGTCTGAAAAGTGGAGAAGATGGTCATGTCTCCGGTGACCTTGACCGCAGCCCTTCGCTCGGCCAGATCTTGGACGTCAGCTCGAGGGAGCGCGAATACTTCTCCGAAATTATCATTGTTACGGACTATAGTCCATCCTACCGAGTCAATTGATAGATTTCCTGACCCGCGATGTCCTCTTACTATATCTCGGGACTCATTGAGGAGATTCACACAGAGGGGAACAACTTGCCTGATGATGTGTTCCAGGATGATAAGGCCCGTAGGAGGTTGCAGGCAGCAGCTTTCAAACTATTAGGAGCCTTGGAAACCCCCATCGATGGCGTCCGCAGGATCATATTTCAGGTAGTCTCTCCATACTTTGTCCTGTCCTGGAAGTCTCATCCCATGCGATATGGAGCTTAAGGCATCTTGTATCTACATAGCCTCACCAGCTACACGTCACCCGCGTCGCCATTGAAGGAGGATGGTTCATTGCTTTGGCCGATGGTGATCAACCGAAGAGCGCTACAGAGCTTGCGAACGCAACAGGCGCTCAGCGTCTACTAATTGGTGAGTCCCGTTCCTTTCACAAGCTTCAAGACAGATCCTACAGGCTTCTTGACCATGTATTGATACGGGATCGGCAATAAGTCCGACTTATGAGGGTCCTGACTTCCGGGGGTATTGTGGCCGAGGTTGGTCCGGAGACCTACGCGTCCACGCCCGTTTCAAAGGCCTTGACTCATCCACCAATCTACGACGGTGTCAAACATTTGTACGCGCTGTTCCCTTCCCTTATCTCCGCAAGATCTATCTGATTCATGTTTTCATTCTAGCTTCGACGAAGGCCTGAACGTGTTCTGCAAATTCCCCGAATACCTTATTCGTAACGGATACAAGGTCCCAGAGGAACCTTCTACCGGACCATTCGCCTACACGTTTGGGCAGATTCAATGGGACTACTTCAGAGACCATCCTGAACGGGGGAGTTCTTTCAACGTCTTCATGGCCGGACAACGTGAGGGCAGACTGAACTGGCTTGATGTCTATCCCGTGGAGAAACAGCTTCAGCATGATCTCCGAGAGGAAAAAGACGCAGTTCTGTTGGTTGATGTAGCTGGTGGTCGAGGGCACGACGTGAAAGATTTCAAGGCCAGGCATGCGAAGTTGCCCGGACGGGTGGTCTTGCAGGACCTGCCAGAAGTCATTGCTCAGATCGACCCCAGCTGGAGAGAGGGGATTGAACCAATGGCCTATGATTTCTTCACCTCTCAGCCTATCAAGGGTAGGTTAAGAGCGGACGTTTCAGAAGGTTTCTGGTCAGTGCTAACAGTCAACAGGTGCAAGAGCATACTACTTCCGCTCCATTTTGCACGACTGGGACGACAATAGCTGTCGAAAAATACTCCAAAATCAAATCTCGGCCATGGAGAAGGACTACTCAAAACTGCTGATTAATGATATGGTCTTACCAGATGTAGGAGCATCAATGTTCCCAGCTGCGATGGACGTGAGCATGATGACTCTTCTAACGGGGATGGAGCGAACACGCACTCAGTGGCACGAGCTATTGGATTCGGTGGGGCTCAAGATCAATGGTATCTGGACATTAGTGGAGGGAGGTGAGAGTGTCATCGAGACGGCCTTGAAAGAGTAGATAGGCTTGCATAGCAGGGCATCTTTCATACATTACGTCAATCACCTTGTGCGGACAATCGACTGATGTGAGATAATTTGGCAGTCATAGCTGTTCCCTAACCCATAACCCATCGCGGCCATCCCAAGAAGATATGCTGGGCCTGGCGCCACGCCTGGATTTCCGGTGGCCTATGGCATGAGTGCGACTCCAGCGCATCTTAAGATCACCGCAATCTTAGAACTCGGAATCTGACAACGTTATCACGACACCAGAACAAAGTCTAATGACATTTAAGTCGTAGCTCCGCGAAGGCTTGACACTGTGCCTCCTTTCTTCAACAAAGGTACAACATTGATTTCCCTCTACTGTTCGGGGAGCCATGATTCGTGGGACCGACGATCTCTATAGTCATACACTCAGGTCCTAGAGAGGGCAACTCATCTACTGAGGAGAAGAACGGCCTTGAGTTACGGAACACTGCCGCGCGTGGTCCACCCAAGGACAACAAACTCATACATACATGTATCACAACTAAGAAGAGCGAGCCAACCCTTCCCAGTATTTTATCATTTCCTACAATCAAGGTACATGTGACATACCTTCCGCCCATCCGCGCGATGAAAAAAACCCCAGGAACGAAATCACATTGTTGTTACCAGCTCATGATGCTCCAGGACTACGGCACGCTTGCAGGGGTGCTGTTTTTGCACTTCTCCATTCACCAACACCAAGTCCTGGCGCAGCAAATCAGGGCGTCTAGAAAAATGCCGGTCGCAAAATCGAATCGAATCAATTCTATGATACCAAATTACTCGTACGAAATCTTGTCCGGGTCGCAACGGCTATTATGTCCTGCCAGCACCGACCTTTTGACCTTAGATTTACCAGCGTGCGGAGACGAGATCGCAATCATTATCTCTCAAATTCAAGTACATAATGGCGCGCCCTTCCAACCTGCATATGCGCTGACCTTCTTGTCGCTACTGTGCTCGAGTTTCAAATTGGTTCTATTGTCGCTCATTACTCCATTGTTGGCGTGTGTATCTATTATTGTCGAGCTGTGCTCTCTCGAAACCACGCTCTTTTGAAACCCTACACGTCGCACATTTTGCGCCGCAACGATCCTTTGCGCCTACAACAAAACAACACATACAAATAGAAAGCCAGATCTTTTGACTGTCATTCCCGAATTCTGTCGAGACCTTGCGAAATATAGATACAAACCTCAGCTCTTGCGCTATCGATTTCACAAACGGGTTTCCGACCTACGACGACGACCGCCGACTCTGTGAAATCGTATAAAGCTTTAGTCTTCGGCGCATCCTCCAGAACCGTCATTCCTGTTCCGCGAGCTATTACCCAGCAGCGCCGCGCCGTGAGCAAGTGACATAAACACTCCCCCTCACAAGACACCAATAGGCCCTAAAATCCAGCAATTACGATGCGCCTCCTCGCTCTGGTCTCCAGCACCCTCGTCCTCCTTCTCTCGACACCACTCGCCCTCGCCGAGCCTTCAGACACAGCAAGCGCGATAACCTCGACGTCCACGTTAACACTCACGAAAACCCTCGTCCAAGCAACCACGATGATCATGACGGGCACTCCCCAATCTTCATCTTCCCCCGTCAGCGCAACCACTGGCGCATCCTCATCACCGCCAGCATCAGGGAAGGCAAGTGCGAGTTCGTCGGCGTCGACTCGTCCCAGTTCCGCTTCCTCTTACGGTTCGACGATGACGACGACAGGGACGGGTTTGAACGAGGCGACGATGCCGCCATATTCGGTCCTTGGCGCTGCGGGTAAACAGCAGGGGAGCCTGGGTTTGGCGGTGATGGTTGGCGGCGTCGCAGTGGTTGTTGCGGGGATGTTATAGTCGGTGGAGAGTGGACCTGGATGTTATCCTTTCTGGGCTGGTCTTAAAACCGTCGGGAGTGATGTGAGGGTTATATCTCGAGGAAGGGTTGCTGTTTGATCTGTCGTTATGATTTACCAGGAGACGAGGTCGGCGGATTTTCTGTTGATCATCAACGCGGGTTGGTGTTAAGGGAGTGGGAGAGGTCTAGCTGTTGACCACGTACTGCGTCTATGATATCCCCCTTTGTAGGAGTTTCCTATGTTTTCGGTAGTTACTGGCTCCGTTAGCAGACTTTACAACAGATATCCATGTCCACAGTCCCAAAACTTGATGAACCACCTACGATGGTGTTCTCATCAAGTTATGATATGCGATATGTGATCACAAGTATACCACTTCCCCTTTTGTTCTCCTTTGCCCGACTTCCTCCTCTAGTCACAGACGTATGTCGAGATAAGTAATGTCTTACAAGCGAACACTTATGAGAGGTTGAACATGGAAAGAGAGTAGAAGGAGAAAGGCGTGGAGCGAAGAGGAAGGTAGCTTTATTCGATCCAAGTCTTTCTGGGATGTATATAATCCTGTGAGTTGATCTGTGACACGTGCGCTATGCCCAACCTAATGAAAATCGATATTGAACTCCATTTGCTTTGTACATTGATAATCGTCACGGCCGAAACAGCATGAGAATTCTTCCGAAGATTTCATACATTCTCTGGTCGCCGGCTATATTGCCTTGGCATGATGATAGGTTGCCGCCTGGCGCGCGCAAATGCTTCCGTGGCTATCGGAGACCCTTCAGTTCTTATTGCGCTCCCTATCGACATGAAAAAGCTAGTGGAGAAGATGGATTAGCCAAGCTATATTAGAAGTAGGCCCAGTGAAGAGAGGGCGCGTACCCAAATGTCGCTGCTGATCCGAGCATGTATTGACCCAGCGTCCGAGTGAGGCCGTTAGGACCTGCTCCGAATCGAATAATATTCACGCCACCTATGCCTCCAGTCAGCTGAAGCGTCTTGAATCGATTGGTTGTTGAGGTATACCGAAGATAAAACCGATGATCAGACCAACAGCTACGGGTAGGTGTCAGCAGATGTCGTGGAGGAGGAACGTCGTGGTGCTTACAGCTGCCCATCATTGCGCCCATCTTCACTGTGAAAAGTCAATCACGTCTGTATGAGAAGAGGATACTGCGAATGTCAAGGGAAGTGCTTGACATGGACGGATTGCGTACATTTGCTGACTGTTGATGGGCCTTGCATGCCTCCTCCACCTGCGCTTGATGGCATCGGAGGCATTCTGTTTGGGACTTTGCAAGCAGCGGGCCTGTATTATCTCGTTCTTCGAATCTGAATGAGAGAGAGAATCAGGTGGATGCTTAGATCAAGAATCACTGCTTTCGAAGCACCCTCGTGGGAGCCATGTCGAATTCCGAATTCCGACGCACGGACCAGGGGGCGTTGGTTTGTCACGTGCTATGGGGTTGGCGGCAATCCTTTGTTCATGACAGGATTAGAGCACCGTCAGACCCACGGTTGAACCTAACACCCCAACGCTCAACACGTACATCACATATCATTGAAGCCTTTTTAACAGTATTGTTTCGATTCACATAAGCATTGGTGAGAACTCTCCTTCCATCCTCCTTACCTTTCCGCTTCCAACAAACGACGTCTCTCGGAAGATCCATAACTCACCCCTCTACGTGAAGTAGACACACACGATCAGTTTGAATCGGGAGTTTTGTATCCGCTCCTCAGTCTGTAAAAGGCAATCACTATAATCGACGAATAGATCGTACGATCACGGTCATCGCTCACACCGTACGCTCCAAACATCCTAGCGACAACTGGCCCTTCATCAATCTCTGGTCGCCGAGCACTATTACATGACAGAGGCGCGAGCTTCCTTGTTGCCTTATTACGAGCAGCTTATGACGATCAAAGTTGGGTGTCATAGGTCTCTCCCACTGTTCTGTCATTCGGGACAGCAAACAAGTGTTAGGTGTTGTGAGAGCTGGTGGGTCGGCTTTCGAAGAGTTCAATTAGCACACGGAGTTACGACACGTCTCACCAATCAGAAGTGCTCGAAACAACATTCCAGATGACTGCAGTGGCTTCTCCTCCTAGCCTCCAGCCTCTACCCAGAATAGGATGGAATTCTGGTAACAGCGCTCAAGGAGGGCTGAACTCCATGAGTGCGGACGACGTTTCCAGGATGTTCATGCCTCGAAAGAGTGCGCAACGTACAAACTCGTCCTCTTCCATCGCATCTTCGTCTTCGTCAACATCAACAATCTCGGCTCCAAGTTCGCAGATCAACGGCGGACCTCCGTTAGCAAATGGGGACCTAGGTGGGTGGGAATCGAGAAAGAAACCTACCAGGGGACTCTGGCCTTCCTCAAAGGCGGAGCCAGTTTCCGGTATATCCCCAGCACGCCCGCAATCACTTGCTTCGCCATCGCCAGGCACCTCTGCGGCCTCAGCTATGTCGGCCATCCATCAGCCATCTCCGATACTGCCATCACAACACAACACGCAGTCTCAGCAGAATGGAGGGCGTGGAGTAGGTGGGCAAGCTCAAGGAGAAAGCCCTGCAGTCCTTGTGTTGTTACCTATGAATGGCACGTTCGAGCGAAAACAGATTACCATTCCCTTCTTTCCAGAGGTGTTGCGGATCGGCAGACAGACGAATGCAAAAACGGTACCGACGCCGACGAACGGATACTTTGACTCCAAGGTTCTCTCAAGACAGCATGCGGAAGTGTGGTCGGATCGGAATGGGAAGATATGGATTCGTGATGTCAAGTCATCCAATGGTACATTCGTCAATGGACAACGCCTCTCAGCAGAGAATCGAGAGTCGGAACCTCACGAGTTACGAGAACATGATATGCTAGAACTGGGAATTGACATTGTCAGCGAAGACCAGAAAACGATTGTCCACCACAAGGTTTCAGCCAAAGTCGAGCACGCCGGAATATATAGTAATGGAACGAATGTGTTGGACCTTAACTTTGGAGATATCGACCCTGCGGCTGGTGGGGGACTTATACCTTCGCCGATGGGCCTGCAAATGGTACCGGCTCGAGGTCGACTTGGTAGTCAAGGTTCAACGAGCAATAATGGAGCAAGAAATACTGGGCCGCCAAGCATGTCTGGCAATAATATGAACGCGATGGGCCAGCAGCGGCATATGAACTTCTGGCTAAGTCCTATCACGATTGAACAAGTCGTTAAGAAACTTACAGTAAGTGCGAGTTGGTCCAACAAACTTAAGGAGCAGAGCTAACTCCTCTTCCAAGACCGAGATGAAGCAAGCGAAGCAACAATCTCATGAGCTTCATCAAACAGGGGACTTTTTCAATACGCTACTAAATCCAGAACACGGAAAGGAGATTGGGAAGCCACCTCGGCACGAGCAACCGCGAGTGCATCAAGCCAACGGCATCCAGCTGCCTCTCAAGATCGATCCTACTCCACGCTTTTCAGATCCACCGGCTCCGCCTCCTCAACAACCATTACCTGAGAAACCAGATAGCGCTCGCGCTAGCCCTCTAGACTCTATCACTCAACCTTTCCTTAAACGTGCCGAGACGGAAAGGCCGAAGTTTGGGATGAACGGCTCACCGACGAAAGCAGAACCTTCAAGCCATGTTCTTTCCCTAGTGGAGGCCCTGAGTTCCGCAAAGAAGGAGTTAGATTCACAAGGTGCTAGGATGAAGGCTCTAGAGGACATGCTGCAACAGGAGCGATCGGCTCGTGAAAGTGCAGAGGAGAGAGCTCGTCGTCTGGAAGGCCAAACGCGCCTCGATGAAGATGGTTCGATAGTAGAAGAAGCATTTGAACCTCCCACCGAACCTGCCGACAAGCAGCCAAACGGCATCCACCACGACGATGAAGGGTATGCGTCACAGGGACTCAGGACGTGGCAAGCTACGAAAAGCCCCGAAGAATTGTCGAAAGATACTGCGGACGCAAACGCTTCGACAGCACGCCTCCAGCAACGTGTGGAATTGATGGTCGCTGAGATGGACGAGATGAAGCAGCAGATGGAGAAGTACAAACGACGGGCTGAGAGTGCCGAAGAAGAGAGTTCCACAACGCGGAAGACCCTAGCTGAGATGGTCGAGAAGATCCGCCGTGATGGAGTGAATAAAGACGTCGACGGCATCGCACGAAGAGTCAGTATGGAGATCGCTACGCAGACTGACACCGGCTCCGACATCGAGATGGCGTCATCCCGTTCCGGTGCGCTGCTCAAGAAAGCAGGCGTAGAAAATGGCAAGCCTATAGGTCCTGGCGAGCTAGCACAACTAGAGAAGGCAATGTCAACGGCTCTATCGAGATCATCAAATCCGAATGATCGACTTGCGCAATCCGCCCCGTTTGCGAGTATGCTAGGTGTTGTGCTCATCGGTGTTGGGCTGATGGCATATCTGAATGGGTGGCAGAAGGTTGAAAGGTAGCCAAGACAATATCATACCGCCATTACGGATATCCACCGCAATTCTTCAATCTCGTCTCTTGTCCATCGGCTTTCTCCTTGCGTGCTCAGGGCGCATGAATTATACCTGAGGGGCTTTGCAGTACAATCATTGTTGGAATAAACTAGGGCAGGTATGACACGAAGGGGAAGGGAAGGGCCACACATGTCCCTCGCCCGTCCGCCACGGTTACTCATTCATTCCCTTTTGTCAGCATGGTCAGCGCGACCTGAGCGTTTACGCAACGAACGTGCACGGGCTTTTCTTTCTGTATAGGTGTTCCGTCCGAGGGGTTGGCTATACATATTCAATTCATGATGACTCTTCACGCTCAGGAAGGAATGACTTTTCTTGACGATCTGTGGTGTGATGTGATGTGAACGCGAATTTGAATTTGAATCTAAATGTGCTGAGGTGTCTGTCCAGATGCAGAGCTAATGACCGTGGTCTGTATATGATTTGAAGAACGTTGAATGCCTACGGCTTCGACATGGAAGTGAACATAGACAGACTTCTGACAGAGATATCCATACAGCATATCATTAACAAGTACTGACACATTCAATCTCGCACACACCATTTGTCTTCCCTTCTCTTCAAAGACCAACCTCTTCTCTTCTCTTCTCTTCTTCAGTCTCGATTTGCATTCTCCGATCCTCGCTCTCAAAGATCTTCAATCAACAAGCATCACATCATATATATAATCACACCTTAATTGATAGGCGTTCAACAAATAGGTCCGTGAGTGACTAATTGACTGACTCACTGCTAAGGGGGGTGAGGGGGTGAGGTGGACGAGGTGAGGTTTGTGATGGTGGTGTGAAGGTGTGGAAGGTGTGGAAGGTGTGGAAGATGTGGAAATGTGGAAATGTGAACAGAGCAGGAGCGACGCTGGAAGGATCCCGTCACAAGGGATGTCAATGGTTGTATCGAGTCTGTCGTCTTCGAGCCGGTAGGGACGCTTTCAGGCACCTTGTTTCAATCGCATGGCTCAAGGTACGCAAAATACTGACGATCTGCTGTATCTTGGCTTGAGCGCCGCTACCTGCGGACAAGATCGCTTGGGATGATTGATGAGTGGGCGATCTTGACGTGGGCGTTTTGGTGTAGAGACACGACGTAGCCGCGGGTAGGGATGGGAGATGTTGTGGATGGAGAAAAGGGGGTTTTAGATATTTCTCAAGTCCAAAGTCGAAGATCAGTGGATTATTAGATGGGTCGAGTTACAAGAACACGAACGTGAGGAGTGGTATGGTATGGTCACAACTAGCAACGAGCAGTGAGAGCAGAAGAGGCCAGAACGTGTTGGTAGAGTCTTTGAGCGTGCCTGCTGGATTGGGAATTCCCTAGCTGCAGTGTCTCAAAGGACTTGTTGGCGGCAAGGCGAGATGCAAAGGTCAGAAAGCTAGCTGGGACTGATAGGCATGTCGTGTGGTGAAGGACTCCTATACTTCAGCGACTCTGTAGAAGCCCTCTTCTGGTAGTGTGTAGTTCGGTCTGGAAACTTTTCATAATTCCAGTTCAGTAAAGCTATCGGCACATTGATGTGCTTAACTTTAAAGTAAGCTGAGTTTGGGCCCACCGTCCAGGTCTCTCCGGGACGTCCATCTTTTCCCGACCACTCCTCCTTTTCCTCAGAGCTGTTGTCGTCTGACTCCTCTATCTCCTCCTCAGCGGCCTGGATAACTTAGTCCAGGACGACGTGCGCAATTGCATGTTGGGCCGTGTCTAGGTCCCATGGCGCCTCTCCATCGATTACTGTAGCATCTCATATGATAGTGTTGCTTGGGTTAATCTCTGGTGTATCCATTGCAATTTTCGACATGATCGCTACTAGTTTCTTCCCGATGCCAGTTTCGTCGGTAATCCAGTTCTTATAACTCCGATCGCCGAGACTATGCGCACCCACACCCTCCTGTCAGCAGTAAAGAGTAGCTAGTCTCATGCCGGCACTACATATGCCTCCATAATCTATGTGACCCTCCACAGTGAATGTGAACCGACAGTAAACCGTAAGCTTGGTCTCTGCGCCGTTGGCAAACTTGATGGTAACGGTGTCGGCTGGGATTTGAGTGAGCACTTGGAATTCCTCAGAAGGATTGTTCTTCCGTGGTTCTACTAACAAGGCCGCAGTGGGACAAGTCCTGGTGCCTGCAGTCCTGCTAGTCGCCGGCCGAGCGGCGGAATGCAATGCCAGGAACAGGCAAATAAAGCCATATGTGACGAGCGGGCGGCTAAATCAAGCGCTGGGTCGCTGATTACCGCAAACGTTCGACGAATAGAGTAACAACTTGGACTTCTCATTTTGCTGTTATCTGAGACTCCATGAACGCATGATGATGCACCAGCAGAAGCTGATGACACCTTCATAAGCGCCACCAGAGAGATAAGATGACAAAGTGCCAATGGACGGTCGAGGACAAAGCAGGAGAGCTTGGTTAGCGGTGTTTGTGGTGTTCTCCATTAGACAATGCAGCGCTGCTGGGGGTATGCAGATCGGTACGTTGAGGTGACAGGCTTGACCGCCGGCACTGCGTTCAGTGTTGCTAATGTTGCTAGTTCTGATAACCCCGACGAGCTCTTGGTACAGCACTGTCGCCGAGTGATCTGTCGCTTCGGAGTTTCTCTCTGGTCAGGGTTGGTGCTTCATGTAGCTGTATGGTAGCGCCAGCAAGTTTTCACCAAGGGGAGCCAGGACTTAGAATGTTTGTCCGTGACACAATCGCCGTCTCTTCAGGAAATTTAACTATTGACTTCATGCTCTTCGATTCTGTAGGTCTCTTCGACACCTAAGCCTTTCGCAAACTCCTTCACAAACACCTCGCCAACTTCTTCTACGCCAATCCCATTCACACCCTCCCGCTCAAAGCTCGTTGTTTCCTTACCTTCCAACCCACAAGCAACGATCCTGTTAAACCACCAAAGATCCGTACTGACGTTCAACCCAATTCCATGACTCGTAACATTCCTCCTCAAATGCACTCCCAAGGCCGCAATCTTCGTCCCTTCGCTCGTCCAAACCCCCGGGTTCTCAGTCGTAAACCCCCTGATCCAGTATCTCTTACACGTAGCAATCAGTGTGTCCTCCAACAGCCGCACATAGCAACGGGGCGATAGGGCATGTCTTTTGAGATCAATGACCGGATAGGCTACAAGCTGACCTGGCCCATGAAACGTCGTTTGTCCACCTCTCATCGCCTCGACGAACTCGGCTCTGCCGTCATCGCGGAGGTAGTCGATCTGCTCCTGGCTCAATGTGCCGACCTCGCGTCTGCCGCAGGTATACACGGGATGGAATTGTGCGGTGATGATGGTCGGATCTGGTGGTGGGAGGGAGGAAGAGTGGCTGGGGTTGGCCTTGGAGGCAAGCAAGCGTTGAACAAGACGGTCTTGAAGAACAGAGGCGTGCGAGTAGGGGGTTGTATGGGGAACACTTAGATGTGCGAGGCGCATTGGAGGATCAATGACGAAGGGTTCCACAAGCTGAAGGATTTTTCGAGACGCCGGTAGCTACGCAAACCCCTGAGATACAATCCAAGTTGACATCCACGGAACCTGCAGCGGAATGATGACTGCCGCTCTTGCTACAACGTTATCGAGTGCTTCGAGAATAGTGTTCGGGCATTAAAAGTGTTTCCATGTGTGCTTCAGAAAGATTGCAGGAGAAGTTGTGTACGAACAGAGATGCCTAGCAAGATCTTCAAAACAACCCGCCGGGCTAGTGAAGTCAAGGTGATTCTTTTGGACTACGAAGCTAGCCCTGGAGCCACGTCAATGTATGAATTGCAGCTGAAACACATGAAATTGACAAAGCACACTTGATGGGGTGCCGTTCACAAGTAAAATTAGGTAGGTGATCGATAAGTTGATGACGTTTGCGGGATTCGGGCCGATAGACACCGTCTTCAGCCCTACGATAAATCTTAATCGGGCTGCTACTCTTCGAAACGCACGGCCATCCTGGTTGATTTCGACTGCGCGCTCTACGTTACTCAATCCATTGGACCTTCTCATCTTCTTGATCGCTTTCGTACCTCCACAAACACCACTGCCTGCCCGCTACAATGGAGGGCGCAAGACAGGATGTGACAAACAAACCAAAGAAATTACCGCGACTACCAGACCGTGAGCACATCCTCTCACAAACCCTATCTTTATCGAGGCAAGGGAAGCACAGCGTGTTCGAACATAACAGCTAAACCCTACAGACGCACGTATCGAGAAACGTGCAATACTCCACCCTCCCATCGCCTCTCCCTACGCCGGCGCGCACCTCCAGAAAGTAATCTACGTCTCGACACGCACACCCTTCATTTCGGCGGTCAAGCGCGTGCGCAAACTACTCGCTCAGATTGACAAGCGGTCGATGGGTAGAGTTGATCTGGTAGATGGTAAGGGGAGTGATTGGGCTAAGATCAAGGCGACTGGCAGGAAGGACAAGGGAGAGCCGGAGGAGGTGGTGTTGAAGGCTACGAGTCGGGCGATTGAGAGGGTGTTGAATTTGGCGCTTTTCTTTGAGGGCCAGGGGGATTGTAGGGTTAGGATTCGGACGGGGAGTGTAGGGGTTGTGGATGATGTTGTTGAGGTTGAGGAGTCGAAGAAGGGGAGGAAGAGGAAGAATGGCGGAGGTGTGAACGATCAACAAGCAGCGGAGAATGGTGGTGGCGGTGATGGTGATGGAGTAGAGGCTGGTGCTGAGGGTATCAAGATGGCTGAGCAGGAGCAGGAGCTGCCGGAGACTCGGGTGCGGAAGACGAGCATGGTGGAAGTTGCTATCAGCCTCCGGTGATTAGCATGAAAATAGTCCGTAGGACGATTGGAATCTGAACGGCTCGAGGACTAATCAACGTTTTGTGACGATGGCCAAGGTGACAGATCGCACGAATGCAGGTTCGAGACGGAACTCATCCCGATGATCCAGCCTCTGAGCTGGATCCGGAAGCCTTGATCAGGGTTGCCGGCGGATAATTCAGAAAATCCTTGAAAAGATGTCGGCCATAGAGCTCCGTTTGACGATAGGCAGTGGCAAACATCATCAATAACTAAGATACGGTGGATGGATGGATGGATTATGCCAACGCGGAAGGAACCTAGGAGAACGCGAGCCCAGGGTACTGCAGAGGGTATCACTTGATAGACGGTGTCCACACTGGACAAGCTTTGGAAAGGAGTGAAGCTTATGACAGTGGAAAGTCAAAGGGTCACCAGCAGAACTGACACAGGGCCAATCCTCACGAACCAAGTGAAGAGCACGCCTATAATCTGGGTGGTGGGTGATGTGTTCTTGGTTGTGTAAAGATCTTAGAGACTTGCATGTTCGCTTGATGTTGCTATCGACAGGATAAGGCTGCAGAAAGCGTATGTTGACAGCAATGCGAGTTCAACCACTGCGTGCATATGTGCAAGGAACTGGCCACGGCTTGTGTCACATTGTCCTGAGTCTGGACGGGTTTCAAGAGCTTCACACCTGTCGGTGGGTGTTGCTCGACCCTGCTTGCGGCTTGTCGTGGATGCCTTACGCCACCATCAGCAGCCCGAGATCAGACCACCTTACATGCAGCAAATGCGGGTTTCTGACTTGCATGTCTCCAAGCTCGTAGACTGAGCAACCTCGTTTGCAATAAAGTGGATCCGAATAAGAGCCTCTCTGACGAAGTACCGAGTTTTAAGATGGTGCAGGAGGATTGACGTACTAGTAGGGATGCCATTTCGACATCAATTGACTCGAGTATTCGGAGTTGTTGGTAGATCATGCTTGGAGTTAGTATCTTTCAAAGAGAGCATCCATTGCTGCTCCACTAATAGTAACACCTTCTCAGTAAATCTTTATCTTTTCAGGGTTCATAACATCTGGCTCCCAGCCAGCTTGCGATGAGTGATAATGACAAACACCAATGACTGACACCCATAGTTCAAGCCCGGTCAGTGTACATGTCAGAGTGCCTGGACGTCTTGTAGTGCGCTTGCGAACTTAGCTTTGGCGTTTCATGGTCCAGCTCACGGACGCATGAGACATGTACCTTATTCCGAAGATTTCTCGAGACCACTAGAAGCTCGTGCGACTTGCAGAATCTGCATTCATATTGTTCATTGTTAGGTTTGAAACTTCAGTGTATCGACCAAACTTCGCACGTCAACAATGTCCAGTGGCGTGCCGAGAATGATTCTTCACAGCGCTAGCGACTCGTAGGGCTATCACGTCAAAACAGGCTAAATGTTCACCCTAGCATCGGGTGTAACATGTCGTTGAAATGCTTGGTATGGCTTTTACGTACTCGCCGCAAGAGGAAACATTCTAGAAAGACGTTTCCGTCAGCCAATCATGCCCAAAGACAGGTGTACGACGTTCGAGGAGTACAGCGCTAGAAGATGCACCGAAGACGGCAAATGCTTCCATGAGAGCTTCTGGAGCTTTCCGATATCCAAACGTAGTCTCAACGAGAAGACCTCTCAGCCAAACACAATCCATCAAGCAGATGCACACGATGTGGCAACAGTCACAGGGCGAACCATTCAGTGTCGTCGTGCCACACCCTCTCCTGCGACTTTATCTTGTCTTCGCTGGGTAATACACCGAGGTTTGGCCGAGATAACAGTCTAGCAGTGCGGGGATTTTGCGACCGCCCCACAAAATAGCCGCTAGACTTCAGATGATCGACCCTGGAGAAGTCTGTGGGGAAACGCTACACTCGAATAATCCCAAGCGCTTCAAACCAATCCTGACTTGGTTGGAAAGACGATTGAGTGAGGGATCAACGTCGCACCATGACTAATGTATCTGATGACCTCCACGGGCGCCAAGCTACTCCGTCATTCAAGCTAGCAATCATTGACGATGGCAACGCTCAGGGATAAGGATACTAGGTAGGCTCATCCTGTACAAGTACGAACATCGGAAGCTCGCAAAGTATATTATGCCTCTCGTCGCCCACTGACATTCAGACATCATCCAGCATTGGCTCAGAGCGGAGCATCATTTCTCCACCTTCCGCCATCAGCGTCGTCCCACCAGGCTCTCACTTACTTGTAACCTTGACTCTCTTTCCAATCCGCGGTAGCCATCAACAATCACTCTAGCAAGGCCAATCCTCAGTCTATTTCTTTCAACATGTTCGGCAAGAAGACCGAGCCCACTTTGGAAGATATCCATTCTCAGCGACGGCCATCCGTTATTGATGCTCTCGAAAACCGAAAACGTCGGAAGAGCGTCAGTGACAAGGCCGTCACCGGTGCCTCTCAGATCACCACTAGACAATCGATTGTCCCTGTCGCACTCGTCACAATCCTCTTCTTTCTCTGGGGTTTCGCATACGGTCTCCTCGATGTCTTGAATAAGCATTTCCAGGAAGTCCTAGGTGTCTCCAAGGGACAAGGATCTGGTCTCGCTGCTGCATACTTTGGGTGAGTAGATCTTGTGTATTCGATGACGGTTTAAAGCATACTGATTCAGATAGTGCTTACTTTATCGGTCCTCTAACCTACTCTGGCTGGATCGTCCGCCGCTACGGTTATAGATGGACATTCATCACAGGTCTCTGCATCTATGGTGTTGGTGCTCTGATGTTCTGGCCCTCTGGCGTAAAGCGCAGTTTTGGAGGTTTCTGCGGATCCATGTTCATCGTTGGTTCGGGTCTCTCCACCCTTGAAACATCTGCCAACCCATTCATCGCTACCTGTGGTCCCCCCCGATACTCCGAGATGCGTCTCAACCTCGCACAAGCTTTCCAAGCCATCGGAACTGTCGTCGCTCCCGTTCTCGCCTCCTACGTGATCTTCAAAAATGTCGGATCCCCCGGCGGCACGTCCCTCCAGTCCGTCCAATGGGTGTATCTCGGTATTGCGGCCTTCGTCTTCCTCCTCGCTATCGTCTTCTTCTTCGCGCCCATTCCTGAAGTCACAGACGCCGATATGGCCGACCAAGCCGAACAGACCATTGAAGACGGCACCAATTACAGCGATAAACCCCTCCGAAAGCAATATGTCCTCTTCTGGGGCGTTATCGCTCAATTCTGTTATGTCGGCGCACAGGTCGCCATCGCCGGCTACTTCATCAACTACGTGGTGGAAGTACGCCCTGGCACCACATCCGCCACTGGCTCCAATCAGCTAGCAATCGCACAAGGTCTCTTCGCTATCGGCCGATTCGCCGCCGGGTTTTCCATGAAGTTCGTCAAGCCCCGCTGGATCCTCTTGCTCTTCATGACCATGATCATGGTCTTCATTTCCGCGACCATAGGTACCAAAGGCAACGCCGGCATCGCCTGCCTGTCTCTCGTCCTCTTCTTCGAGTCCTGCATCTTCCCCACCATCTTCACCCTCTCCCTCCGCGGTTTAGGTCGCCACACCAAGCGCGGTGCCTCCTTCATCGTCTCTTCCGTCTCAGGTGGAGCCGTCTTCCCCCCAATTCTTGGAGCTGTCGCCGATCTCCGCAATACGAGAATCGCCATGGCTGTTCCCCTCGCCGGCTTCCTCATCGCATGGTCTTTTCCCATCTACCTCAACCTCGTCAAGGGTAAGGAGCTTGATGGATACCGTGCAGCCAAGGTTGGCATTGTCAATAGTAGCAGTGATTCCGAAAGCCAGCTCGGCGCCGCCAACGAGAAGGTTTATACACACACAGCCAAGGAGGTTGAACATACCGAAAAGCACTAGCCCTAGTACGTCTTGAAGTTTTGAGCCTGTAAATACAGTACGCGCGGAGTTGGGTCTTCAACTGGCCGGACTTTTGTTTTTCTCTTGGATTGACGGTCTATCATATACCACCAGCAGCCAATGAATCATGTCAAACTTCCAAATACTTTGTACTTTTGATTTGATGCCCTATACCTATGGCCACGTGCCCAAACCCAGCAGCAGCAAGCAGCTCGCAAATCCTTTTACTAGCACGACGGTGTATCTCTTCAAAAGGCCCACCCTCACACTTGGACGCGCTTGCGATGGCCTCTCATCGACAGTTCAAATCCCAGTCCCACGTACTTGAACCCGCAACTCCTTCACCCGCAACTCTTCACCCCAAGCCCTCCACCAACCCAACCCAATACGAGAATGAATATGAATATGAATATGAGTACAAGTAAAAGTACAAGTAGACTCCTCTCATCTCCATCACCAATCCGCTCACGTCACGGATCCTTTCGCATAACCCCTGTCCCAGCGCATCTAAAGTTAGGTATCCTGACCAGACCAGATCAACAAAAACGTAGGCATATACGATACGAATATACAGATAAAGACAAATGCAAAAACAAAGACAAAGGTAGGGTAGGGTAGGGTTCCTGACGGAGAGTCCACAGCCCGGTGTTAAGTAGCGCGTTGTTGTTGCGTCGTTGATTGATGATTATCGAGGATAGCCCTGGTCGGTGGTCGGTGGTCGGTGGTCGGTGGTCAGTGAGGAGGTGAGGAGGTGTGGAGCTAGTAGCCGAATCAGTATTCATTTCTTCTTTCCTTTTCAGAGGATTGATATCTGACGGGTAGTTGATAGATATATTGTGTCTAACCCTGAAATCCACCCTGATACACCCCAAATCCACCCATCCACCCTAACAGCCATGTCAGCTCCCTTATCTTACCTACCTTACCAGATCCATCCCTTCCTCGGCACTACACTACACTACCTACCTTAGTATCCAGCAATCCAGGCGGCCTTGGTTGATCTAAGTAGAGTAGACACCAGATGGACGTCGAGCTTCGGTAGGTCAGTAGAGGATGAGATGCCGGGGTTTTGGTGTTTTGATTGATTCGATTTGATGGATTGTGCTTGGAGAGAAGGGAAAGAGAGCAGAGAATGGAGAACAGAGAATAGCGTGCCCGACGAGCGTACGATAAGGCAAGGCAAGGCAAGACAATACCCTATCCTTCCAGTCACGTAACGATGTGATGGAGACTCGTGGCGAGCTTTGAAACTGACGGGTTCGTTGTGCTTGTCTGAGCCGAGTTTGAAGTAGAGAGAGAAGGGGAGGGTGATGGGTGCGGTTTCTGTCTGCTTGCTTGCTTGTGTCGTGTTGGTGCGGATGGGTATATTGGGTTGGTAGATTGGGTTTGTGCTGCTTGGGTGGTTAGGGCTGTTGCGAGGGTATGGGGGAGGTATTCTCCAGATGGCCGTGGGAAGGGAAAGGCGGTTGTGGGTTGTAGTTGGTAATTGGTAATTGGGCGGTTGGGGATCGAGGCTTGTTCGGGAGCTAGGGATAGGCGTATTTTGTTTGGTTTGGGATGGAGGGAGGGGGTTTCGTTCATGGTGTTTATATGATTGTGGTAAGTTGAGAGCGAAGCTGAAAGTCTGATCAGCGTGAAAGATGTGTACGGTGAGTCGTGCTCTGGTATTGCTTTTTCTCTGGCAAACGTGGAAGGTCAGAAGAATGTTGAAGTTCCGTTGAGCTGATTGATGCTCATCGACCTCGTGTTAAATTCACTCGTATGCAAGGGTAGTCGACTGTGGACGGCTGACTCGCCTGGTGATTCGGTTGCGTACGACAAAGCCCTCGGCTGGATTCTGAAGACTCCAAAATAATATTTCTTCCACGCAACAACGCACTGCAACACCCAGTGGCAGAGCTGCATGCACTCATCTTGTTACTCTCATCCTCATTCCTGCGGGTCCATGCCGGAGACATGTGCTTACGAAATTCTCGCAAAGCCTAGAACTTTCGAGGACTGGTCGCCTTGTCCTTGACACTTCTCACCTAAGGCTGCTCTAGTTCTGAGGAATCGACAACAACATAGCTTTGGTCCTTCGTTAGGCCGAACCTAAGCTCTACCGCATTCTTCGACCACTGAACTCCTCGGTCAAAGTGCTGGGTGTGCTATCCTCTGTGACGCTTTTTGCGGACGTTAGGACATCCATCCTTCAATCCTCTATCGATTCTCACTGATTCAGCCTCACAGTCACTCTCTTCATTCAAACGTCTTCAGCCTTCATTAGCAAGCGCTCAGTCTTGTGACCACGTCCTTTTTCCACTGTGGCAACGGTCGTCACGATAACCAACCCATCTTTCCATCTTCAGCGCACATAACCCGCCTCACTCGTATTTCCTCACGGCAAAGCCAGCAACATCGCTTCGTCACTTTCTTTTCACCTCACAGCAAGCAGCTACCTTCGTCACCATGAGCCAATCAGACACCGCAAGTTTTCCGTTCATGAAACTCCCGCCGGAATTGCGGGAAAAGGTTTATCGCTATCACCTCGTCCTCCCCGAACCTATCAAGCCGACCAAGCCAAGCCAGACAACCTTCGTGTATCAGCATATCAACAGTTGTCCGCTCAGCCAGCATACGCAGACTTCAATTCCCTATCAAGACAGGGTCGATAGAACCGGCAAACTAAGATGCAAGGATCCGTTCACAGGGATCGAGCGACAACTGCCACTCCCAGAGTCTGTTCTGGCAATTCTGCTAGTAAGCCGCCAGATCTGCAGCGAAGCCGCGCACATATACTACCGGCTCAACCATTTCATATTCACCAACGTTGGCTTCATGCACGACTTCATACTCAAGACCAACAAGCGATACCGTGACCTTGCTGAACTCAGTTTTGCCTTTTCCAAGTATCGATGCTTTGACCGCTTTCACCAAGCTTATGGATTGTCAATATCTGAAAAAGCTGCACATCGACATGCGCTGGAATGCTTCCTACGTCCGATTGAACACCGGAAGGACGCTCGCGACTGCATTAGGAATGAAAGAGCTACGCAAGATTCGAGGAATCGAGGTCTTGGATCTTGTCGGCATGGACCATGTCAAGACGGCCGCAGGGGACTGGATGAATGTTGACATTGACGATGAGGCCGCTATTGGCCCGCAACTGCGGCGTGAATTGATGAAGTCACGTGTCGGCCAATGAGTCGACCGCAGCAACTCGTGAGAAGGTTGGTGCTTGAAGCGAAAGTGCCATCACCCTACTCTAATCTCTTTAGCTTTTGCAAGATCGAACAACCAGACTTTCGAAGCTCTTAGCTAGCTTGTGGAGCCTGTGACGCTCTGAGACCGGTGCCATGCTCGAAAACTGTGCTAACTCTTTCTGTCGTTATCACACGGTGACCCACGGACTGCGAATTCGATTTCAAGCTCATGAAATCCTCGAACACATTCGGCGGCGACCATTGGTGGGTGTTTCCCGAGGCCGATACGCGCCTGCAGTGGTTTGCAGACTCAGTTCACTGTGTAACTTGTGCTTCAGGCGCGTAGAGAAGGGGTTTATGGCGTTGGTGGGACAACCACTGAGAACAGAGTCTTGAGGTGGATGTCCTCTACAAGCAGCACCTTCCTACTGTCCCTACTTCGATCAGTCGTCAAGCGACTTTTCTTGAATAGCTATCATTCCGCGCAACGAATCCTCAGACCATTCAAAGCGCTCATGCATACCCCTGAATAGCACTCGACGCGACCCCTCCCTCTTTTATGGCCTCTTTAAGAATCTTCTAACTAATCTTCTCTGCTCCTCAACCCCTAAACCCCCTTTATCGGTCTCCATCACCGCCCTCCCCACGAGCAGCGTCTCTTTGACACCCTTACTATTGATCCATAGTCTTCCATTCCTTCCCACAGCCACTTCAAATGGCATCTTTTCTCCAAGCTCTTCCAGCACCACAACCCCTCTCTGGTCTCCCGGCTTCGGCATCATCAACGTTCTTGCCATGCCCAACGAAATGTCAAACACCATCCCACCCTTCAATTCACCCATGCCATCTGCTTTTCCAGTAGAAGGATTCACACATTCCAGCTCAGGGTCGAGGTGTCTCGAAGCGGAGGAAATACGTGCGTAGATCAAGCTCCCAGATGACAACTGCGGACGCGTCTTCTTTGTAGCGCCCTCGAATGCTAGTTGCGGTAGTTGCGCATAAGTGGTATACGGTGTGATCGAGCAATGATAGACCTCCGTACTAGAGTGGTGCACGGTTGCGAGGACCAGATCGCCGGTTTGGGGGACGTACTAGCCAGAATCAGCGTCTCAGAACCGGATCTCCATGGAGGTCGGGGGTTTGCTTACGCGCCCACCATTGCTCTCGACCCAGATTGCATTTTTGCGGTTGTCGACGCAAAGAGAGCCTGCGATGATGGGGGTAATCGTTGACGGGGGGATATGTCGGAGGCCGGGCCCTAGCTTCATGGGTATCGAGGGGTTGGAGGATGTGGGAAGGGCTTCGGCGGAGATTTCTTCCCCGGGGAGGACTATAGTCTGTGTTTCCATAATGTTGGTAAGATCCGTAGCTGCTATCGGTCCATTGTTGAATACAAATATGGGCTGTTAAAAGGTGCGATGACGATCAGCCCTACGAAGATGTTCCGCGTTTCGCGCTAAGAAAATTTCTGGAAGCATCAAACACTCAAAACGTATCAGTGACTGGTAAAATGGTTCGGTGATACGTTTGATCCATTTTAGACTCAGTACACCTCGATAGCTCAAGATGAGCCAAGAAGAGACCAACGGTGTCATGTCATCGCCAACAGAGCGGCATGCTATAGGGATCTCCTTTGGGAACTCCAACAGCTCGATTGCATATACTTCTGGGGTACGCGCATGGCCTCCTACCATGGCTCGTTGGTGTACAGCGCCAACCTGTTTGCTGACATGCATCACGTTCATAGGAAGGCAAAGCAGAAGTAATTGCCAATGAAGAAGGAGGTCAGTCCAGCAGTACACCGTTGGACAATATTGCGCGTATATTGAAGCTGATGGGCTTGTACAGACCGCCAGATCCCGTCAATACTGTCGTATATCGAGGGTGAGGAATACCATGGTACACAGGCCAAGTCACAGCTCGTACGCAACAGCAAGAACACCGTAGCATACTTTAGAGATTACCTGGGCCAGGAGTGAGAGCAACAACTCCTCCACTACAGTTGTGATGCTAATCGTTCAAACCTTCAGCTTCAAGTCGATAGACCCAACACCTTGCCATGCCTCCGCACACCCCCTGGAGCACGAGTCTACCGTCGCGTTCTCAATACAGGACACCGAGTCTGAATCACCGAACCTCATCACAGTTTCAGAGATTACTACCCGCCATCTCCGCCGTCTGGCCTCCTCAGCATCTGACTTCATTGGCAAAAAAGTCAACGCATCAGTCATTACAGTACCTACCGACTTCTCGGACCAGCAGCGCGAAGCCCTAACCAAGGCAGCAAAAGATGCCAATATAGAGGTTCTCCAGTTCATACATGAGCCAGTAGCAGCTTTACTTGCGTACGATGCACGGGCAGAAACCAAAGTGGGAGACAAAATCGTAGTGATTGCGGACTTAGGAGGCACACGATCAGATGTTGCCATCATCGCATCAAGAGGTGGCATGTACAGCATACTGGCAACTGCCCATGACTACGAACTCGGTGGTGCGCAACTGGATCAAGTGCTTATTGATCACTTTGCGAAGGAGTTCATCAAGAAAAACAAGACGGACCCACGAGAAAACCCAAGAAGTCTAGCGAAACTGAAGCTCGAAGCAGAAGCAACAAAAAAGGCGTTGAGCTTGGGTGGTAACGCGAGTCTGAGCGTGGAGAGTCTAGCGGATGGTGTGGACTTCAGCTCGACTATCAATCGGACAAGATACGAGTTATTAGCCGGAAAGGTGTTTTCTGGGTTCACGAGGTTGATCGAAGGTGCCGTAAAGAAGGCGGACCTAGATATTCTGGACGTGGATGAGGTACAAATCTCTACCCAAACATATCTTTTGGTCTAACAGAGCAACTCATAGGTCATCATGTCTGGTGGCACATCACATACCCCTAAGATCGCCCGTCTTGTTCAATCGCTCTTCCCAGCTACAACCACAATTCTCGCCCCATCAACCTCGCCTACAGCCATCAATCCTTCAGACCTCTCCGCCCGTGGTGCTGCAATCCAAGCTTCCCTAATAGAAGAGTTCGAAAAAGAAGACATCGAGCAGTCCACGCATCCAATGGTAACAGTAACACCACATCTCCGCAACGCCATCGGCGTTCTAGTCGTATCCGACAGCGAAGAAAGAGGCATTTTCAAACCCTTAATGGTAGCAGAGACAGCCATCCCAGCACGACGAACAAGTCAATTCGCAACACCGAAAGAGGGCGGCAATGTCATTATCAAGATCTGTGAAGGTGTCCGAGACATCAAAGTTTCGAAACCAAAGCCAAAGATGAACGGGAAGTCAGGCAATGACGAGGACGAGGACTCGGATGTCGACAGCGAAGAGGACGAGGAAGAAGTGCGTGAAAAGATCTGGAAGGTAGGCACGGTCTTGGCGGAGGCGGCTGTAAAGGGCGTCAAGAAAGGAGGGAAAGTGGAGGTCACGGTGAACGTTGGAGGCGATCTGGCAGTGCAGATGACGGCGCGGGAAGTGGGTGGCAAAGGCGGTGTTCGAGGGACCGTCGAGAAGCCGAAGACGGTGGAGAACGGCAAGGCGTGAGGGGAGATCCGATCACTACGACCATGGCTTAGACTCGCGGTTGTGTCTGTGCATTCCTATGACTTTCATCGGCGCCATATGATTTTATAGACCACGACTCTTTGATAAGAGGCTTGATTGAGGCAATTTAACGGTAAAACGGTACATGACAATCAAGCATGATTTCTAACCCATCATCTATCATCCCTGTTGTCTTCGTGCATAGGTCGATTATGGGGTTAGCGGTGTGTCTGCGGTCTCCGTGTCCGTGACTTCCTTCAGCGCCGTATAATTGCATACCACGACCTGTTACAAGAGCCTTGTCTAATAACCATCTCAACAATAAACAGTCCAAGGCCCAACCAAGACACAACTTATACTTCTTACCCAACAATTACCATCCCCTCCAACTCAACCTCCCCCGAAAAACCCCCTACCCTACCCTCCACTTCCGTTCCGTTCCAGATCAATCTCCCCAGCGCCCGCTCCTTTGAGTCGTGAATCGCGAATAGTGAGGGTGGGCGGACTTGGGATTTCGTACGGATTATACGCTTCATTACTGATTGCCGCTCTGGAGGGCGGGGCCGGCCGGGAGAGGTGGGGGCGGGGGAATGGATGGTAGTAAGATGTGCTGAGGGTGGATAGTGCGGATACTGTTGGGTGGTGGGGGGTTGAGATTCGGGTTAATTAAGCATGGCCCAGCTTTGAGGGACGCATGGGAGGGTAAAGATGGCAACCTGCCGAGCCATGGCCGAGGCCGAAAGTCGCAGTACAAGTTTTCCGGCTTCCACGATTCGAGAATGATAGTGTCGAGTGGTTTCCGTTGCGAAGAAGACTGCCGAGTTCGGATTTCAGGGTAAGTGCTGAAACTGGGGTTAGTTATTGCTGGGGAGGACGTATGGCAGAGATGGGTAATGTTTGCTGAGGCGCTCCGCAGGTGTTGGTACAATCGCAGAACAGAAGGAGTGGGGTGTACAGAGTCTTTGATTAGAGAAGAGAACGATCTGAAGATTGAGCGGACAAGTACTGCTGGGGAATATCTATTTGCTAGCTTTAATCATGAAGGGAAGTCGTGCAGCTACAGCCCGAGTTTCAGACACATTGACGCCACAGACAAAGGCTTTGTTTGTGGCCCGTCATGTGTGTAAGCCTTGAAGCCTTGATTGCCATGTTATAGCCGTCAAATGAGACGCTTATCATGTTCGTCATCTCCACCTTTGCTGATGTTGAGTGGAACGTACTCTCAGCGGCCGCAGGGATCTTCCGGGTCACTTTAATCAGTATATCGTCGTCGAAGAGCGCTCCAGGTCGCGCATAGAGGAGACTGTGGAATACCTTAGAGGTCTAACCTCCGACGCAAGAAGCGTGGCAAAAGCCGTTGTGTTATGATGCCGCCACAAGACCCTTTGGCCAAAACCCCCCATATAGAGTGTCACCACACATCTGGTGCTTGCAAGCCGACGCATGTCCCCATGCCATCCTCCTCTCTTGACCTTGCTTAAATCTCCACACTCAAACCCCATCACTGTGCAGCCATGCTCTTCCTCAACTGCCTCTCCCTCTGCTGCGCCTGCAACGTCAACCGCTCCACCGCATAACTCAACCTCTCCTTCTTCTGCCTCATCTGCTTCATCTTCAACGCCTCCATGCTCCCAGCTTTGACTTCCGGTATCCCCTTCGCACTACTACGCGGGGGGCTCCTTCGACCGTGCTGCGACAAGCGTCCTTCTTGGAGTTCGGCTTTGGCGATAAGGGCTTGTTCTCGGCGCTCGAGCTTGTCGAGATGGACGGATACGCGCTGGAGGAGCATTTCGACCTCG